>Ga0315279_10003047_pt1 | contig 24049 bp, 27 predicted proteins | sample YL17G06_20_MG_FD_203694 | JGI IMG/M metagenome (GOLD analysis project Ga0315279, IMG submission 203694) | Sediment microbial communities from Yellowstone Lake, YNP, Wyoming, USA - YL17G06_20 | ecosystem: Environmental > Aquatic > Freshwater > Lake > Sediment | place: USA: Wyoming | collected...
ACGGTCTAGGAGTTTATAGTGCCGATTTCGAAGTGGGAAAGTAATTTATAGAATCACACCATTGAGCGCAACGATGGAAGAGGCATTCCCCAGGAAGATCAAGGTCGGGCTCTCCTTGCTGCTCATTATCGCAGGGTTGGGTTTCTACTGGGCTTGGGGCATCATGTACAACAGCTGGGACATCTTTAACCCAAGGCACATGGGCGTCTATGCCATAACCGTCACCTGCGTCGTCTTCGGCATTCTCGGACTGCTGCTGACCAGGACCCAGAAGTAAGATATTGAATAGGTTTTCTCGAGGCATCTTGGATCAGCGGAAGCTAGAGCCCCTACATCGCTCTCGCGGCATACGCGGTGACACTGGTATCTTTCCCGCATACCACGCACTTACCGCGGAAGTCCTCTTTGATGTACGGCGTGCCCAGGAGCTTCAGTTCCGTTCTCTGCTCGATCTGGCGACCGCACTCCTCTTCGCCGCACCAGCCGAAGCGCAGGATCTTCTTTGGTGGGCTGCCCAGGGATGAGATCGTCTCCACGGACGAAGCGAGGCGCCTCTGGGCGTTCGCCCTCATCTCGTGCATGATCTTGTCCAACAACCCTTTCACATCCGCCAACGCTGAAGAGCGCAAGAAGGTGCCCTTGCTGCCGTCCACCCTCACCGCGTATGAGACCTTGCCCTCGGCGATGTCCCTGCCTCCCAGCTCCAGCCGCAGCGGCACGCCCCTGATCTCCCAGTTGTAGAACTTGCTTCCGGGCCTCTCGTCCTTGTCGTCCAGGTGCACGCGGATGCCGGCATCGGCCAGCTCGTCGCGCAGCTTCCTCGCTTCCACCGACACTTCCTCCACCTTGCCCTTGGCCAGGATCGGAACGATTACCACTTGGTAGGGGGCGATGTCCGGAGGGAGCACTAGCCCCTTGTCGTCGCCGTGGAAAGCCACTACGCAGCCCACCAGCCGCTCGCTCATGCCGAAGGTGGTCTGGTGGCAGTACCTCATCTCCCCGTTCGGCGCCTCGAACTTGATCTCGAAGGGGCGGGAGAAGTTCTCGCGGTAGTGGTGGATGGAGCCGAGCTGCAGGCTCCTCCCCTCCAGCAGGGGGGTGTCCACTCCGACGGTGTAAAAGGCACCGGGGAACTTGTCCCAGTCCGTGCGGCGTAATAGGAAGTACGGCAGGCAGAGGTGCCTCATGATCTTCTCCAGGATGACGAAGTCCTCCTCCACCTGCGCTTGCGCATCCGCCTCGTCCACGTGGCAGGTGTGGGACTCGAAGAAGTGGATCTCGCGTACGCGGATGAAGGCGCGCGTCTGCTTGGTCTCGTACCGGAATGTGTTCACCAGCTGGTAGGTTTTCAATGGAAGGTCGGAATGCGAGCGCACCCAGAGGGAGAAGATCGGGTACATGGCGGTCTCGCTGGTCGGCCGCAGGCACAAGGGTATGTCCAGCTGATTGAGGCCGGCGTGCGTGACCCAATACACCTCCGCGTCGAAGCCCTTGATGTGCTCCTTCTCCTTCTTGAACTCCGTTTCCGGGATTAGCAGGGGGAAGCAGACCTCGTCGTGGCCGGTCCGGTCGAGCTCCTCCCGGATGAAGGTGTCGATAAAGCGCATGACCTTCCAGCCATAGGGCCTCCAGACGTTCATGCCCTTGATCGGGTAGCGCTTGTCCGTCAACTCGGCAAGCTCAACTATCTCGTTGTACCACTCGCTGAAATCATCCGATTTCTTTACCACCATGATCCGACCCCAGTGCGGCTTGGGAATATGATTCCCTTCTTATATTCTTTCGAGGCGGGAGGCGGGGAAGACAGGAAGTGCCGCCACAAATGCGATCATACCAGCGAGTGAGGACATGAAGACATCAGCCTTTCTCCTGGCCGCGTTTATTGTCGCCATCCTTGAGGATTGGGCACGCCTGGGTCATCCTTAGGGCTCCGAATGAGAACGGCGCTCCGGGAGAGGCTAAGCTATGGCGTCTGGACAACGCTCTCGAATACTACTACAGCGACAACATCAGGACCGAGTCATCCAGAGCTCGCCCTCGCTCAACCTTTCAAGCGGGGATGTTTTCTCCGTCTCCACGCCCAGTATGGCCTATCCGGCCCAATCAGCCAAACGAAGGCCGTTGGGAGTTCTACCTCTCTTTGTGACCAGCCGAGAAGTCACAAAGCCTGCGCGATCTCCTGAGCCACCGAGATCTTGGAAGCCTCGCTCTCCAAGGTGTTCGTGCAGACCACGATGTCGCACACTGCCTTCAAGCGCTCGAGCGCTCCGCAGGTGAAGAGCCCATGCGTGCAGGCCGCCGTGACGCTCTTCGCGCCCAGCCGCTTGAGCTCGTGGGTGGCGGCGATGATGGTCCCGCCAGTGGAGATGATGTCGTCCACGATCAGCACCCTTTTGTCCTTGGCCTCCACCTGGCTGGGAGCGATGTTGACCTCGGTCCCGCTCAACCGGGTCTTGATCAGGTGGTCGGTCTCCGCCCCCAGCATCTTGGCCACCTCTGCGGCGCGGCCGGCGGCACCGATGTCCGGGGCAAGCACCAGCTCGATGCCCCGGCCCTGGAAATAGCGGCCGATGGAGGGCGCGGCGGAAACGTCCTTGGAAGGGGCCTTGGTGAACCATTTGAGGATGTCTGGCTTGTGAAGGTCGACCGTGAGCAGCTTGTCCGATTCGATCTCCATGTGACGGAGCATGACCTGGGCGCTGAGGGCCTCCCCCGGGTTGAAACGCCGGTCCTGGCGCGCGTATCCGAAATAGGGGATGACCATGATGATACGGCTGGCCCCCAAGCCGCGCGCCGCATTGGAGAGCAGGAGCATCTCGACCAGATTGCTGTCGGGGTGGCTGTTCTGGACGATGACCACGTCATCATCCAAGGAATCCATTTCGATCCGGACATAGGCCTCCCCATCAGGAAAATGCTTGATGCTTGCCTGGATGAACTCGGCCCCCGTCACCTTCGAAAGGTCCTGGGCAATGCCCCGGGAGGTCGAACCGCAAACGATCTTCATCTGCACTGGAATCTACGTAATGCTCTTAAAAGGTTCGGAGTGGAGGATAAGGGCTACCCAGCCACTCTGGCTATCGTAACTCCGCTTTTGGCGGCTGAGGCGATAGAGCCGGGACTTCCTCAGAGATGTTGATGGATTTGATCGGGCATGCGAAGGGCTCGCATTTGTCCTTCAGCTTCATGGGGAAGATGATGGCGAACACCGAGGCGTCAAGATCCTCTGCTCGATAGGCTCGGGGTATGACCTGAACGAGGTGGCGCACGCCAAGCTCTTCCTGCAGTCGAGGTCCAATGCGGTGAAGATGAGCGAGTTCGGCAGCAGCATTTCGGTGGACGCGGTGAGCGGGTCGCGCTACGCGGAAGGTCCGGTGGAGCTGCCGGTCAACGCCGGATCATGTCCTCACCAGAGAGGCTGGGCGAGGTGGTCAGGAAGGTGGTCGAGCAATCATTGGCTAGCCTGGGATTGAGGGTGCATGCCTTCCGCGACGATTGCTTCTCACCCTCGCCTCCCAAGCCGCACTATCGCACGGTCGAGAAGTAGGGAGCATAAGACCAGGTTAGGGAAGTCCATCTCCTGGTGGGAGATGCGCCCTACCTCTGCTACGACTTCCTTCTGGCATTTCTTTCCGGCAAAGTATTTTATGTCATCGCTTGGATATCTCTGGGAGGGATGGGAATGCAAACCGATTCTTCAGTGGCGCTTCCAGCGGATGTGAGCGGAGACAAGGAACACCGCGTCGAGCCATCTTTGCCATTCAATAAGAGCAAGTATGACGGCCTCGACCCGGTCGGCATCATCTACGGCAATGTCGGCACCACCGATTTCAACTTCCGGGTCTTCGGCAACATCGAGACCATGGAATATGTCCAGGTCGAGCATCAGCTGGAGGGCTGGGTGCTCGGCCGCGTCAGCAAGATGCAGCGCAGGACCGACCTTTCCCTGGAGAAGGCCAAGAAGATCAATGATGGCGAGGACATCGCCATCGACGAGGAGGTCATCGCCAACGTGGACGTGGTCGGATACCGCGACGACCGCAGCCTGCTCCAGGTGCCCAGGACCCCCTTCAAGGCAGGCGATCATGTTTACAAGGCCACCGACACTCTCATCAAGGATGTCATCGGGCTGAAGGAGCATTCCGACACTGGAGCTTACGTCGGCCTGCTGTTCGGGCACGACATCCGGGTGGAGATCGACATCAACGCCATGGTCCAGAAGCACGCCTCCATCCTGGCCAAGACGGGCGGCGGCAAGAGCTTCCTGTGCGGCGACCTGATTGAGGAGCTCATGAAGCACGAGGTCACAATCATGGTCTTCGATCCGCATGGCGAGTACGGAGCCATGAGGGACAAGGGCTCGTCCGTCAAGGGTCACCGCAATTTCAACGTGGTGCCGCGAAGCTACTCTGACCAGATAGTGGAGTTCACCACTGACACCACCATCAACCCCAAGGCGAAGCCGCTCAAGTTCACCCTCTCCAACCTGGAGGCCCGGGACCTGCTCGAGCTCACCAGCATCAAGAACGGCAGGATCTATCTGACCGCCCTGAGGAAGGCCATCGAGTCGGTGAAGAGCGTGAAGAAGGAGTTCGCGCTCAAGGACCTGATCAATGTGCTGGAGGCGGACGAGGAGGGCGAGTACAGCACGCTCATCAACGAGCTGGAGTATCTCAACGAGGTCAATCTCTTCGCCCCCCAAGGCACCAAGATCGACGACCTGGTCACCAAGGGCAAGATGACCATCATCAACTTCAAGGGCACGCCGCCGGACATCCAGGAGCTGGTGGTCAACCGCATCGCCACCGCCCTTTTCGAGCTCCGGAAAGTGGGCAAGATCCCGCCCATGATGCTGGTGGTGGAGGAGGCGCACAACTACTGCCCGCAGCAGGGCCTGGCCGCCTCGTCGAAGATCTTCAGAACCATCGCTTCGGAGGGCAGGAAGTTCGGGCTCGGGCTCACCATCATCAGCCAGAGGGCGGCCAAGATCGACAAGAACGTGCTTTCCCAATGCAACACCCAGATGATCCTCAAGGTCACCAATCCCAACGACCTGAAGGCCATCGCCGCCTCCCTGGAAGGGCTGTCTCCCGGCATGGAGGACGAGATCCAGAGGTTGCCTGTCGGGGTGGCCCTGATAATCGGCGGAAACATCCAGATGCCCTTGTTCGTGGAAGTGAGGCCGAGGGAGAGCCGTCACGGCGGGGAGAGCGTGGAGATCGTCCCCTCCAAGAGGGTGTGAGATGCAGGACCGCATCACCTTGGAGAAGATCGGCAAGTATCTCGACACGACCAAGCGCGCCTTGGACAAGTTGAAGATCGCGGCTCCGCCGCGCTCCTTCAATCGCAAGCTGGCGGATAGCTTCTTGGAGATGGCCATGGCGTACTATGCGGACGCCCAGCATTTCAAGGAGAGCGGCGACTTCGTGAACGCCTTCGCCTGCGTCAATTATGCCCATGGCTGGCTAGACGCCGGGGCGAGGATAGGGCTTTTTGAAGTGGGCCAAGATGACCGGCTTTTCACCCTTTATGAATGAAAAGGTTGAGCGGGAAGAGGTTAGAGTTCGTCTGCTTTCGTTCGCCTATCACCATCACCGGTGGCGCCACAAGGTGCCCCAGAGGACGCCATTCAGCCCGCCCACGATGACAATGGAGACGATGAATATGGCGATGTTCTGGTAGATGTTGTAGTTGCCCGCGTACGCGAAGAGCCAGATCAGGATGAAGATAAGCCATCCGATCCACATCACGGTGCTGACGGCCGCCCGCACCCCGAAGAAGCGGCGCGTCTGCATCCTGACCGCTTCCTCGCCCTCCGTTTGCTTGGCGTAGCGCATCCCCCAGGATGCCCACATGGCTGCCAGGGCGCCGATGACCACGATGATGGAGACCACTATGATGGCTATGTTCTGATAGAAATCCCAATTGCTGGCATAGAAGAAGAGCCAAATGATCAGGAAACTGAACCAGAACACACCCAGAAGGATGGTGGCGGTGATCCTCCATCCGAAGCCCTTGACCGTCCAGGGCTCTTTTCCCTTGACGTCGTTCCAGTCGCTCATGAGCTGGAGTAAAGATGCTGGATATATTTATTTCAGTCGATGGTCAGATGATCGGCCGACCGTCAGGGCTCCGTTCCAGGCTCGGAGGAGACCAGGATTCGCGGCCCGCGCCAGTCCACTTTGGCCTTGTAGGTCTTGCCCCTTTCAGCGAGCACCCTCTGCTGTTCTTTGGCGTTGCCGGTGGTGAAGACCGAGTTGCCCAGCATGACCATGCTCGCCGGTCCGAAGTCCTCCGCGGCCCGCACGGCCTCCTCCACTTCCTTGGTTGCCAGGTCAGAGCGTTTCATGAACTCCCGAGAGAGGCGCATCAGGTTAGACAATGTAGGCGCGCTCGCCATCTTCTCCACGCACTCCCTTCCTACTTGGGTAACGATCCTGCGCTTGTTGTGATTCGTGAGGATTTCTCTGGTGTTGATCGGACCGCCCACCACGCATAGCACCACGTCCGGTTCGGCGTTGATGCGGTCGATACGGCCGTAGGGCGGAATGCCCTCCGTCTTTCGGAAGGTTATGCCCCCGCGGGACAGAGCGGCCACATCCCCCAGGCCCGTATGGTTCTCTATCTCCGCCTCGTGCGCCGCCCTCAGTGCCACATTGAAAGGTAGGTCCAACACCTCCGTCAGAGCGTGCGCCGAGGAAAGGGACCCGGACGCGCTGGTGCCGAACCCCTGACCGATGGGCAGGTCAAGCTCCGTGCTGACGGTGATGTCCAGTTTCTTTTTCCCCAGCACCTTAGCCAGGGCGCTGCGGGTCACTGGAGCCTCCTCCTCATTTCCATCGATTGTAACTGTGATCTCCCCTTTCCCGGGAAGGGCCTCCAAGGTGCTGGTGGCGCCCAGGTTAACGCACATGCCCGCCCCTCGGGAACCGCTTTTCAAGGGTTCTCGGTGCTCGCAGATCTGGAAAAAGCCTGTTACATGTCCAGGACAGAACGCCTTGGCCTTCATGGCGGTCCCTCAACTCCCTTGCGCCAGTTCGTCAAGGACCAGGTGCGCGAGGTCCGTCTTGCTGCCCTCGAACCTGGTCCTGCTTCCATCCTTGCGCACAATGAAAGCCTTGGTCTCTTTGGCCCCTACCGATGCCAGGTCGTTCGCCACCACGAACTCCACCTGCCCCTGGTCCAGCCTTTCCCTGGCGCAGCGGGCCAGCTCTCTTTCGTCCACCCCATGCTCCGCCTTGAAGGTCACCAGCCTCACCTTTCGGGTGACGATGGCATCGACCACCTTCGGGAGGCACTTCAGTTGCAGGGTCCTCGTTGCTTTCTTGGAGGACAGCTTGCCTTTCGCCCTCTCAGGAGCATAGTCCGAAAGCGCGGCCGGCACGATGACGATGTCATGGTCGATGGAAGCGACCATTCCCATGAGGTCCTCCACCGTGCTGAAACGCTTGAGAGGCAGGAAGGAAGGGAGGGGCACTTGGCACCTCCCCATCCACAGCTCCACCTCGGCTCCGCGCTCGAAGGCCGCTATGGCCAGCGCTACGCTGGTCTCCCCGCTGCCACGGTTGGTGATGACCCGCATCGCGTCGATAGGCTCTTCGGAAGAGCCTCCGATCACCAGGACCCTAGAGCCAAGCAGATCGCGTTTTCCCGATCTGCGGATGACGCGCTCCACGATCTCATCGATCTCCGCGACCTTGGCCTTCTTGCCCTCCACCCGCGGACCGATGGTCTCCACCCCGGCCTCTAACAGCCGTCCGAAGTTGGCCTGGACCATGGGATTGTGATACATGGCCAGATTCATGGCCGGTGCGATCATGACGGGAGTGGCCGTGCCCAGGGCTACCATCGCCATGGTGGCGACGGGCGTGTCCGCGATGCCGCACGCGATCTTGGAGAGGGTGTTGGCGGTGCAAGGTGAGATGAGAAGCAGGTCCGCTTTCTGCGGATGGTCGCCGAAGAAGGCCACGTGCTGCACCTTGCCGTCGATGACCTCGATGACCGGGTTCCCGGTGGCGAACTCCATGGTCCATGGAGTGACCAGCTTGGCCGCGTCCTCGCTGAGCACGGCGTGCACCTCCGCCCCATGCCTGATGAGCTCGCGGGCCAGCTCGAAGCTCTCCACGGCCGCGATGCTGCCAGTGATGCCTAGAACGATCTTTTTCCCCAACAGCTCCCGGCCCTTGGTGGCCTTGAGGCTTTCTGTGGGATGCATAACGCCTCATTCCTCAATCTTACTTTAAAGCTTGTTGCGAATGAGCGTCAGGGCGGATTGCACGACCTCCTCCGAAGGTCTGGAGGCATCCAGGGTGCAGACGTCCGGGTCCTCCATGGCCAGCATGCGGTAGATCAGGTCGACGTCCATGAGATAGTCCAATCGCTCGAACTTGGTGCGCTTGCCCCGGTCCTGCACGCGCTCCAAGGCCGCCCCTACCTTGATGGTCAGGAGCAGGGTCAGGTCCGGGCTGATCACGACCGGCTCGTTCACCTTCTGCAGCCATTCGACCGCGTTCTTCGCGCCCATCGTCTGCTTCAGCGCGGCGCCCTGGTAGGCCAGGGTGGAGTAGAAATAACGGTCGCAAATGACCACCTTGCCCTCCTGGAGCCATTTCTGGATCTGGCGAGTGTGCTCGGCCCGATCCGCCACGAACAGCAAGGCCTCCGCTTGGCCGCTGACCCCTTCCGCATTGGCCCGCCGAACGCAGTCCCCGATCCACGAATCGGACGGCTCACTGGTCAGCACCACCCGCCCTGGAAGCTCCAGGTCCAGCCGATCGAAGACCCGCTTGGAGATCGTGCTTTTGCCCGAGCCATCTATGCCCTCGAAGACCACGAATACGCCTCTGACGGCGCCATCCGCGACGGTGCTGGTTGGATTGACAATGTCCTTGCCTTCCAGGTCGGACTCGGAGATCATATGAACGAGAAATGCCCGGTAGGAGAATAAAGTGTCGCCCAGCGGATGGAACCTGCTTCTCATGCGAGGCAGGTCAGGTTCGCATGCCATGTTAGAGCATAGCCAGACATAGCACGCTAATACTCGGAGAGGCGATTATCTGGGAGAAGTGATCACCCATGGCTCCGCCGCAAGCGCAGGTGAAAACGTTGATCCTCACCGGAAAGCAAGTGAGGGCGCTCCTGGACATGGAGGAGGTGCTCGGCGCGGTGGAGGAGGCGTTCCGCTACAAGGGCCTAGGCAAGGTGCAGATGCCGCTCAAGTCGTATCTTTTCTATGCCAAGCACAAGGGCGACCTGTGCACCATGCCCTCGTACGTGGAAGACCTGGGCGTCTCGGCGGTGAAGATCGTCACCGTGCACCCAGACAACGCACAATATGGGCTGAAGACGGTCATGGGCACCCTGTTGCTGGTGGAACCGAGCACGGGAGAGCCCCTGGCCTTCATGGACGCCACGCACATAACCGCCATGAGGACGGGGGCCGCGGGCGCGGTAGCCGCGAAGTACCTGGCCCGTCCAAACCCACAGGTGGTGGGGGTGATCGGGGCGGAGAGCCAGGCAAGGACCCAGATATTGGGGCTCAAGACCCTCTACGGAGGGCTGGAGGAGGTGCGCATCTACGACCTCTACGGCGGCAAAGCCAGAGAGATGGCGGTCGAGGTCAAGGAGGAGTACAAGTGGCAGATCGGCGAAGTGCGGGCGGTGGGAACGCCAAGGGAGTGCGTCAGCAAGGTGGACATCGTGGTGACGGCGACACCCTCACGCACCCCGATCGTGAGGGATGAATGGGTGAGCGCCGGCACGCACTTCAATTGCATCGGGGCCGATGCTCCCGGGAAGCAGGAGATGGACCCGCGCATCCTGAAGCGGGCCCGGTTGGTCATCGACGATTGGGAGCAGGCCAGCCATTCCGGCGAGATCAATATGCCGCTGAGCAGCGGAGAGCTGACCCATAAGGATGTGGATGCGGAGATCGGGGAGATCGTGGCCGGAGCGAAGCCAGGCAGGGTGGACGATGAACAGGTCACGGTCTTCTGCTCCACCGGGCTGGCGTTGCAGGACTGCCTAACGGCGAAGTTGGTCTATGATGCCGCCATCCGCCAGGGCGTCGGCGTGATCATGAACATCGTCAATTGATGATGCCGGTGACGCACTGCTCGATCATCGCTGCCCGCCATACTTCCGCTTGTATGCGCGCCAGCTAAGGATGGCCTCCTTGGCCGCGAACACCTCGTCCACCTTCTTCACCGAGGTGTTGTGCGGGGCGGACCTCACCTCATCCGGGTCGTCCTCTCGGGCGATCCTGATCATGGCCTCCGCGAAGGCGTCCAGGGTCTCCTTCGTCTCCGTTTCGGTGGGCTCGATCATGAGCGCCTCCTCCACCAGGCTGGGGAAGTAGACCGTGGGGGCATGGAACCCGTAATCGAGAAGACGTTTGCCCACGTCCAGCGCCCGGATGCCCTTCTCCTCCTTGAGCTTTTTCGCGCTAAGAACGAACTCGTGCTTCCTCAGCTCGCCATAAGGGAGCGAATACGCGTCCTGTAACCGGAACTTGAGGTAATTGGAGTTCAGCACCGCTCTCTCGGAGACCTTCTGTAGCCCGTCCCCTCCCTTCCTCAGGATGTAGGCGTACGCTCGCACCAGCACCGCGAAGTTCCCGTAGAACGCCCTCACCTTGCCGATGGAATCCGGCCGGTCGTAGTCGAACCGGAAGCGGCCGTCGCGTTCCACAATCCTGGGGACCGGCAGGAAGCGGGACAAGCGCTCCTTGACCCCGATGGGACCCGCTCCTGGCCCCCCGCCCCCATGCGGGGTGGCGAAGGTCTTGTGCAGGTTGAAATGGACGATGTCGAAATCCATCACCCCCGGGGAGGTCTTGCCCATGACCGCGTTGAGGTTGGCCCCGTCGTAGTAAAGCAGGGCGCCTGCCCGGTGCACGATGGACGCGATCTGCTCGATGTCCTTCTCGAAGATGCCCAGGGTGTTGGGGTTGGTGACCATGAAGGCGGCCGTCTTCTCCGATACCGCGGCCTGCAATGCCTCCAAGTCCACGCAGCCTTCGTTCGAGGAAGGTATCTCCACCACCTGGAAACCGGCCATGGCGGCGCTGGCGGGGTTGGTGCCGTGCGCGGAGTCCGGGACCACCACCTCGGTGCGCACCCCTCCCTGCTGGACATGATAGGCCTTGGTAAGAAGCATCCCGGTGAACTCCCCCTGCGCGCCGGCGGCCGGATGCAGGCTGACGGCGTCCATGCCGGAGATGATTGCCAGGGCTCTCTCGAGCTCGTGCATCAGCCGCAGGGCGCCTTGCACCGAGTCCTCGTCCTGGTAGGGGTGGATGGAGGTGACGGTCGGCAGAGCGGCCAATTGGTCGGCGTATTTGGGGTTGAACTTCATGGTGCAGGAGCCGAGCGGATAGAGCCCGTTATCCACGCCATAGTTCATCTGGCTCAAGTTGGTGTAGTGCCTGACCACCTCCCGCTCCGGCAAGGAAGGAAGGTCGAGCGTTTCGCGCCTGAGCGCCTGAGGCACCAGGTCCTCATCTTCCATCAGTTCATCAGAGAAGGGCAGGTCGAAATCGGACCGGCCATCCTTCTCCATGATGAGCCGGCGATCGTAGCGCGCCTGGCGGTACATCAGAGCACCTCCTTCAGGGCCACTATCAGCCGGTCATGGTCCTCGTCCGTGTGCATCTCGGTGGTCGAGAGCAGCATGTGTTCGTTCAGGGCTCTCACATGCTCCGTCAGTGGAAGCCCGCCGATGATGCCTTTCTTGAGCAGCAGCTTGCTCAACTTCTCCGGTCTGACCGGTGTCTGGATCACGAACTCGTTGAAATGGTGGGCGTCGAAGAAGGGCGATTGGTACTCGTCGATCTCGCCGATGAGGCCGGCCAGCCTCTTGGCCCTGGTTATGTTGAGCTTGGCCAAGGCGCGCAAGCCCTCCTGACCCAGGATGCTAAGGTAAACGGAGGCGGCCACGGCCAGCAAGGCTTCATTGGTGCAGATGTTGGAGGTCGCCTTCGACCGACGGATGTGCTGCTCGCGGGTCTGCAGGGTCATGCAGAACGCCCTCTCCCCCTCCTCGTCCTTGGTCAAGCCGATTACTCGTCCAGGCATCTTGCGCACGTGCTCCTGGCGACATGCGAAGATGCCCAAGAAAGGCCCTCCGAAGTTCATGGATAGGCCGAGGGGCTGTCCCTCGCCGATGACGATGTCCGCACCATAATCCCCGGGCGCTTTGAGCACGCCCAGCGAGAGGGGGTTCACTCCCACGACCAGTACTAGATCGGGGAATTCGCTCTTGATGGTCGAGGCCAGCGGGTCGATCACTCCGAAGAAGTTCGGCACCTCCACGTAGATGCCGCTGGTGTCCGGATCGACCTTCGAGCGCAAGTCGTCCAGGTCAATGCCTCCGGTGTAGGGGTCGTAGGAGTACTCGACGATCTCCATGGACGGGCCCCAAGCGTAGTTCTTGAGCACGCTCTTCTTCTCCCAGTTCAACGCCTCTGGCACCAGGAACTTGCGCCTCTCCTTGAGCCTCAGGCACATGGTGGCCGCCTCCCCGAGGGCGGTGGAGCCGTCATAGTTCGAAGAATTGACGGCATCCAGACCGGTGAGCTCGGCGATGTAGCTTTGGTACTCGAAAAGGGCCTGCAGCAGGCCCTGGCTGATCTCTGGTTGGTATGGAGTGTAGGAAGTGAGGAACTCGGAGCGGGAGATGATGTTGCCCACCGCCGCCGGGATGAAATGATGATAGGCGCCCGCTCCCAGGAAGCAGGGGCGGTCCTGGCAGGTGAGGTTGCTGGCCAACATGCCGCGGATCTCCCGCACCACCTCCATCTCGGACATGCCCGGCGGAAGGTCCAGCTTCCCCGTTCTGATCCTTTCAGGAATGTCGGCGAAAAGCTCCTCCACCCCGCTCAAGCCCATCAGCTTCAGCATGTCGCTCTCTTGCTTCATGGTCCCGCGTCTCAGACGCCTCAAGGGTTTTATAAACATTGTTTCAGACCGTGCGTCTGGCTATCATGCATCAGAGGCGTAGCCTTGATGGCTCCATCATGATTTGACTCTCAGTTCGGCGCAGAGTTCTCCACCATCGAGACGAGGCGGGTAAAGTAGGCCGGTAGGCTCTCGATGTCCTTGATATCCTTCTTGGCCAATTGGGCCAATCTTAGACGGTAGCTCGAATCATGGCGCACTGCGTTCGCGATGAACCCCTGGCGCAGGAGGCGGGCGATGTGCCCTCCCTTGCGGTCCCAGTCCGTGAGGATGACGGCCTCCTTGCCCTCCTTCGCCAGCTGCTCCGTGGTGCTGAAGACCGAATTAGGTCCTTGCACCTGCCATATCTCGCCAGCTATGCCCAGCAGGTTCAGGGCCGCCCGGTCCTTCATTCCTTCCACCAGGATGACCTGTCTCTCCGGGCGGTCCCTTAGCTCATCGAATATCCTGGTCATCTCCTCCAGCGTTTCCTTAGGATCGCGCATTTTCCTCCTCCAGCCTCGCCTTGACGAGAGAAACGGTCATGGGCGCGTAGAGCGTCTTCAGCCTGTTGGTATGGCCGGAGGTGATGGTGACCTTTGCTCCCAGGAGGCTGGAGAACAGCTCCTCGACCTCCTCATTGGCCGCCCCCTTTTCCGGCGGGGCCTGGACCTTCACGACCAATCGCTTGCGCCACGGGTCTATACCCTGCACCAGCGATCTCTTGGTGCCGGGCGAGACCATCACATCGATCTCCGTCCCTCCGCCCCGTTCCCTTAAGGCCGAGCCTATGTCCACGCCATGGCGAAGGAGCCACGGGCTTAAAAAAGATAATGGCCCAGGGGCACCGTGATTGGGTCGGGAACCATAAAATAGGCTCATTCGAATCTGTCTATTGATGGCACCGCCGCTGGAGGAGCTGAGCTACGAGGAGGTGATGAAGGTCTATCGCCTGGAGAGCAAGTCAGCCAGCCTGACCGAGGTGCGCAGGGATTTCTATGCGGAAGTGAAAGGCCTGGTGGAGAAGCTCAAGCGCGATCATGAGAAGGAGCTCGCTGCTGACCCCTATTCTACCAAGGCCCGCAATCTCATGAGCCAGATCAACAAGATAACCGAGAAGGCGATGCAGATCTTCGATTTCAGGGCGGAGAAGGTGCTGCTCACGGCCATCCGCGCCGCGAGCGGGGCTAGGGTGGACACCTCGCGCATGGTGGAGGAGGAGCGCCATCTGTTCGAAAACGTGCTGCAGCAGGTCAAGGCGCGCAGGGAAGGCGTGCTGGTTTCAACGATGGCCAAGGATCTGGGTTTCCAGAAGATGAGCCAGGTCGATGCGCCCCCTCCAGCACCAATGGTCGAGAACAAGGCCGCGTCTAAATTGGCTGCGGTTGAGGAAGCCAAGCCATTGCAGGTGACCTCCCCGAGGATCGAGGAAGCCCGTGAGATGGCATCTGCATCAGAAAAGCCGTTGGTACCCATCAAAGAGGAGAAAAAGGAGCCGGGACCTGCACCTATCCATCAGACGATGGATACAGATTCGAAGGCAGCAGGGATGGAAAAGAGAGCGGTCGCACCGCCTGACGCCGCCGTTCCCATTCAGTCAAAAGGAGGTTCGGGGGACCTAATCCTGAGGGTGCTGGAGGACATTCCGCCCTTCCAGGGGCCCGGGGGAACCCTAAAATTGGGGAAGGAGGACATTGTGACCCTGCCGGCAGCGATCGGAAAGGCATTGGTCAAGAAGGGCAAAGCGGTCGAGATCAATCCTACGGTCTAAGGAGCATTCCGCGTTCGAGAGGTCCGATGCCAGTAATTGGCAAATCATCTCTAGAAGATGCCAAGCTACGATATCTTTATTAGCACCAATCATATTTGCCCGAAACACGGGCCCGTAGCTCAGCTAGGTAGAGCAATCGGCTCTTAACCGATGGGCCGTGGGTTCGAATCCCACCGGGCCCGCCACTATTTTGGCCAGATGGTCGGTTTTTCAAGTCAATAACGGGGCGTCCCTCATTGCTCATCTATTCTATTCAGACTCCTAACAGTTCAGACAGCAGCTAGCTTCGGTGCTGAACCTCAGATCATCGTGGGCAGGTCAGCCGTTCAGAATATTCGATTGCCTTCTTTCTTCCGTATTTGTAGGTGTTGAAGAGGAACAGCAACCCTATGGCTGCGAGAATCAATACAAATAGGATTCCCCAGAGCCCATAGAGAATGGTTGCGAGAAGGAACCCCAGAAGTAACGTTACGACGACCATGATAATCCTAGTCTCCCACTGGTCGCGTGTAATCGTTACCTTGGTAAGTAATGGCCACATCCACCACGGGCAATCCTCTTCTTCATAGACCAGATACGGCTCTTCCTCCATGGTTGAAGACAATCTTCCCGGGTCAGCATCAGACATTAGACCGATTCATCATCATCGAGATTATTTCAAGACTACGTGGGGATTTTCTACCCTCTCGAAATCAAAAAAGGAAGCAAGAGTCAATTCAAGATTTGTGGTCCTACAGGGGACCAGGCTCGATCCGATCTCTGTGGGAGTGATAGCCATTTTCTCAGCCAAGGAGGACTGAGACTTCATGTTGGACAATGCGATGCAAGAGATGCCTGCCAAAAATATGAGGACTGCGACGGCAACCGCCACTACCTTTCTTCTCCTGCTGACCACCCAACTTCAATTATTGAGTACGAATCGAGGAGCATTAAGACTTGGCTGCAGCGATCACTCCTTTCTTCCGCGAATCATCAGTTGCCATCAGAATAGGGCGGCTAGCCCTCGAAAGGATTGATCCATGATGCTCTTGTTTCTTCATGGTGAAAATGGATGACCAATATCACTGACGATTACATGCGGCAGATGATTGCCAGCACCAAAAGCTATTCGGTCGTGATCCTGAAGGCCGGATCGGACTATGGTAGGCCGGGAATGGAAAAGATTGCCTGAGAACATGGGCGGAGGGCTTACTGCTCATCGTCTGCCCCATCTCTGACGGGAGTGAGGCCAAAGGGGTTGGTATTTTCGATGCCGATGTTGATGAAACAGAGAGGATCATGGATGAGGACCCTGGGGTGAGGGAGGGCATCTTCGCCTACGAGGTGCATGCAAGCCGAAGCTTTCCGGGAGACAGCCTCCGTTGAATGCTTGGAGATATTCTCCCTGGCCAAGGGGATGGTCAATGATCTCCCATGGAACGCACTCCGTTTTCTGCGACTCACAAACAGCACCGTCGAATGGTTATTAACTCGGTTCCTATTCATGGGATGAGGTTGTCCAATGAAGAACATCTATTTCATCGGCACCGCCGGCAGCGGCAAGTCATCGCTCGTGGCAGCCTTCCAAGAGTGGATGAACCTGCAGGGGTTGGATTGCATAACGGTCAACCTTGACCCGGGGGCGGAGTACATGCCCTACGAGGCGGACGTGGACATCCGCGATTGGGTGCGGGTGGAGGAGGTCATGAAGGACTACAACCTCGGTCCCAATGGCGCTCAGATCGTCTGCGCCGACATGATGGCCCTGAACGCTCAAGAACTGGCGGATACGATCGACACTTTCAAGACCAATTACGCCCTCATCGATACGCCGGGACAGATGGAGCTATTCGCCTTCCGCCATTCCAGCACGGAGATCGTTGAGACCTTGGGGAAGGGCGAATCGTTCCTGGTCTTCCTTTCCGACCCAGCCTTGGCCAAGACGCCGAACGGCTTCGTGTCGGACCTGCTGCTCTGCGCCTTGTGCCATTTCCGCTTCGACATCCCCCTTACCAACGTCCTCTCCAAGAGGGATACGCTTGGCGAACAGGAACTGGAGGCGATCGTGAACTGGTCCCGGGAGCCCTTCGCCTTATACGATGCCCTTACGAACACGGAAATTAGTGCGCGCTCCGTGCAGAGCATCGAGTTCCTCAAAGCGATGGAAAGCATCGGCATGTACAATGAGATTATCCCCGTTTCGGCGGAGGAGCCTTACGGGATCGAGGACATCTATAACGCCATCCAGCAGTCTTTCGAGGGCGGAGAGGACATCCTGAAGGACTAAGGTCAAGTTCTTTTAACTCGGCCAATCAATCAAGTGGTGCCATGAAGACCATAAGCGTCTGTCCGCAGTGCGGTTCCCCAGAGATCTTTTACGAGATCGGCGGCATCACCGGCACCTACCATTGCAAGATTTGCGATTACCTGGGGCCAGTCATCTTCGAGCAGGATGTCGAGGAGGGTCCGCTCGAAAAGAAGATCGCTCCCGAACCGAAGGAAGAGAAAAAGCAGAAACGGAAATGGTTTGTGCGCTGACGACCGTCATCATCGTTCATTCCTGATGCTTATTGTTTTCATACAATGGGGATCAACGCCCAAGGTCTTCTGAACGTTCCCTTATTGCGTCGATCAGGTCGCAAAGCTCTAATAAACCAGAAAGGCCGTCGAGGCCAGCACCATGACCGGATCGACAAGCAAGAACTTGCTGGACCAAACGATTGATCTTTACCGCGCCGGCAAGTTTTCGGAGGCGTACGAGTTCATAACGGTCAACGCAAGCAAGGTGGAAGGCCAGGAATCGCAGGTCTTCAACTTCCGGTACCCGTTGGCCATCAAGGCTGGCAAGACTGCCCTGGCGATGGACATTCTCAGGGAGGCGATCAAAAGGGGCTTTGGTATTCCTATGATTACTTGATGGCCGACGATGATCTAGCGCCCATTCGAGGATCGAAGGAATTCTCTGACCTGGCCGGTGCTTGCAGGCAAAGGGAGGAGGAGGCAAAGGCAAGAGCGAGGCCAATGCTGAAGATCATCGAGCCTTCGGTCAGATCGACCAAGGATGGCTGGCCTTCATTGATGGCCCTGCACGGGAACGAACAGAACATCTCGGTCAATGAGCGATGCTGGAACTCAAGCATGCAAGCAGGACATCTTCTGGCGCTCCTCCAATCTTCCCAGATCGGCTTCTCGGACGGTTTTTACTGGAACGACGTCGAAAAGGGGGTGGAGGAGCTGAAGGAGCACTGGATGGCCTTGATCAAGAGCCGCGTCGTCGATCAAGGGAGAATGGTCATCGGGGCTTTTCCGCTGGGGCAAGGGTGGCCTTGTTCTCCGTCCTCAAAGGTATGATCAAGCCGAAGGCGGTCATAATGGTGGCTCCCTGGTTACCGGAGGTCGGGCACTGGAAGCCTTTGTTGAACGAGCCGGGATGAAAGGGAGTGGACTTCCACATCATTTGCGGCAAAGATGATCTGGACTGTTACGAGAACTCACTGAAGCTCAGCCATATGCTGGACAAGAGGGGTATGGTTAACCATCTCATGCTCATTGAGGGACTGGGCCACGCTTATCCAGACGACTTCGATGTGCAGTTGGAGAGGATCCTGGCAACCTATGAATCAAGATGCGCCTGGATCAGCAGACCGAAGCGCTGATGGAGAACAAAGAGAAAATTGAAAGGAAGAGGTTTACGAATGCCCCGGCGCTCGTCCTCAGGCGAACATGACGCCGGGTTCCAGGCATTTGGCATCGTCAATGTCCATGACCTTGGCGATGGCGCGCTCGAAGTCGCACATGCCTACCGTGTCGCGATTGTCGCGAATGGTGAACATGCCTGCCTCGGTGCATATCGCCTTGATGTCCGCGCCAGTGGCTCCCTCCGTCTTTACCGCCAGTTCGGAGGCGATGACGGTCCTGTCACAGTTCATGCGGCCCATGTGGATCTTGAATATCTCCACCCTGGCCTCGTAGTTCGGGATCGGGATCTCGATGATGCGGTCGAAACGTCCCGGTCTCAGCAGGGCCTCGTCCAGGATGTCCGGCCGGTTGGTGGCGCCGATGATCTTGACCTCCCCAATGGGGTTGAACCCATCCAGCTCAGCGAGCAATTGCATGAGGGTCCTCTGCACCTCTCTGTCCCCCGAGGTGGCCACCTCCAATCTCTTGGCTCCGATGGAATCGAGCTCGTCGATGAACACGATGCTTGGAGCCTTCTCCCTTGCCAGGTCGAAGAGCTCCCTGACCAGGCGCGCCCCTTCGCCGATGTACTTCTGCACCAGCTCGGAACCGACCAGGCGAATGAAGGTGGCGTTGGTCTGGTGCGCCACGGCCTTGGCCAGCAGCGTCTTGCCAGTTCCAGGAGGTCCGATCAGGAGCACGCCCTTGGGCGGATCGATGCCGACCTTCTTGTAGAGCTCCGGCCGGAGGAGCGGGTCCTCTACGGCCTCCCGCACCTCCAGTATCTGCTCGTCCAGACCGCCGATCTCCTTGTACGAGATCGGCGGCTTCTCGATGATCTCCGCCCCGATGACGATCGGGTCCAGGGACGGCGGCAGGACGCCCATGACCGCGAGCGTCTGCTTGTTGAGAGCGACACGCGCCCCGACCTCCAGATCCTCAGTGGGCACGTACTCAGAAGTGGAAACTATGAAATCGGGACCGGTCGAGCTCTTTACGATCACACGCCCATCCGCCAGCAGGTCCTTGATGGAACCGATGATCAATGGTGGGGCCTTCAAGCGCTCCATCTCGGAACGCATGCGCTTGAGTTCCTTCTGCAAGCGGAAGAGCTCGCTCTCCACATAGCGTTTCTCGCCCTCGACCCGGCGGATCTCCTCAAGGAGCTCAGTATTCCTTCTCTCCAGGACCTCAATCTTTTCTCGCATTTCGTTAGCGAGTTCCTCAACCTGGGGCTCCTTCATGGGTTTCTCCTCAACCATTTTGATTCATTCTCAATATAAAGTGGAATGCTATTTGAAGTCTTCGAAATGCTTCTTCAGATTTGATGATGGTGTTGCCCACCCGCCCCGGCTCATCCAGGCCGACCTTGGGATAGCTATGTTTGCCCGGTCTTGATTCCGCAGGAGGCCTCCGCCTTTTCGTAACCATTATCTATGATTCGGGCATTGTGAGGGGCAATGGGAGTCTGCGAGCTCTGCGGAAAGGAATCTGGGGAAACGCGGTCCACATGGATCGAGGGGACCCAGCTAAAGCTTTGCAAGGATTGTCAGAAGTTTGGGGACAAGGTCAAGCCAGGAGCGAAGGAATCCCCGACCAAGGTGGTCATAGAGTCCCGTCTGCAGCAGCGGGAGCGGAGGATGCACACTCGCGATATATATCAGGAGGAGGAGTCCTGGGAACTCGTGGAGGATTATTCCAAACGCATCCGCGAGGGCAGAGAAGCGCGCGGCTGGAAGCTGGAGGAGCTGGCGGCCAAGATCAACGAGCGGGCGACGCTGATCTCCAAACTGGAGGCGAGCTCGATCAAGCCGACGGACGAACTGGTGATTAAGCTGGAGAAGGCTCTTGACCTCATCCTGATGGAGAAGGTGCCCATCGTGAAACAGGAGGCCAAGCGCGCCGGCGGTCCTGGTCTGACCCTCGAGCACTTCATGAAGAAGGAGAAGAAGCGCTAGAGTAGCGCTGCAGAAGCTCCTTCCTCACTTTTTCAATGTAAGCGGAGATCTCCACCCCGTTCTCTCTGGCCACGGACAGGGCGGCCACTTCGATGTCCACGCCCAGTTTTTCCTGGACCTTGTTGATGCGGGCCACGATGTCCCGTTTCTTCTGGCCGGAGACCTTGGACGTCTCCTCCAGGATCGTCGCAAAGACAGACTGCTCTGGCTCGATATCCTTCAAGACCTCCTTGCAGGGCTTGAAGTTGATGGGGATCTCCACCTCCTTGTAGTTGAAGTCCGGCTTGACGTAGCCGTCCTGGCGGGCCAACAATCCCCTCTTGATGCCTGTCTCGAGGAGGACCTGCGCCTCCTTGGGCGAGAACCAGCGGAAGTCCATGGAGGCGGCGAACACGAACTCCTTCTCCGTCAGCACGGTCTTGCCCTTGCGCTTGAAGAGAAGAGCCAAGCAGGTCTCTAAATCACCCATTCTCGCTTACCATCCCTATTATTGTGAGGTGTCATCCTCGATTGTGGTGATAAAGAGTATGGCGTTATCATGGACCTTCAGGTGCGCGGTTCCTTGGGAAATTCACCCTCGGTCTTGATCGCCTTAAGACCAGCCATTTTCTCCAGACAGATCATGGCCGCTTCGAACTCCTTCGAGATCACAAGGATTTGCTTTTCCTTGATCTCTTGCCTGCCCCGGTGCAGAGTGTCCTTGAGGTTCCTGAACATAAAACTGACCGCGATGAAGTCGCCCCTGCTCTCCATGGTGAACGCACTCATCCTTTCCAGAGGGATGCTGAATAGCTGTCGTTCATTGTTCACCTTCCTGCGCTTCTCGATCGCCTCCAAATGCCTTCGGATGGTCTCGATCTCATCTTCTCTGTACGCGTTGGACAGGCTCGGGTCCGACTCCACTTCCTTCAGCGCCTCGGCCACCTCAAGCTTCTGGCCCTCGAACGACCTTCTGCCCGCGAGCAGGTAGTCGGCGGTGATGGCGATGGCGAACTCCTTCTTGCGGACGTCGATGCCATCCAGGACGGCCGCGTGCGGTGGCCAGGAGAACAGCTTGACGGCTGGCCAGGGGATCACAAGCAGTACCTTCACTCCGGTGCGGTTCTCGAAGTCCCTTCGGTACAAGGGAATGAGCCTGGCCATCTCATCCAAGCAACCATTGCACACCCCGCCGTCCGAAATGGCGATCTTCTTATTCAACACCAGATCTCCTTCTATGCTCTGATCATACATCTTTTCATTTGCCCGCGCCTGGAGCGAGAGGTCAGAAGACATAATCATTGGTCCTCGAGCTAGCCCGGGACTTCCACATCCGCCCGCCATGATTCATCCCCTCGATGGATGGCACCTCAATCCTGTGGGATATGCTTATATAGAAGAACAAACATCCGATTTCTCGCTAGCAAAGAGCTAGGTAATTCGTGTTTGTAATAGGAATTTAGGAGGCAACAACAATGGGAATGGGCCAACAACCTATACTGATCCTCAGGGAAGGGACCAAGAGGGACAAGGGCAAGGATGCCCAGTACAACAACATCCAGGCCGCTCGGGCCATAGCCGACGCGGTCCGCAGCACCCTCGGCCCCCGAGGCATGGACAAGATGCTGGTTGACAGCATGGGAGACGTCACCATCACCAACGATGGCGTGACCATCCTCAAGGAAATCGATGTCGAGCACCCGGCCGCCAAGATGCTGGTCGAGGTGGCCAAGACCCAGGACGAGGAGTGCGGAGATGGCACCACCACCGCGGTCATCTTGGCAGGAGAGCTGCTGAAGAAGGCCACCGATCTCGTGGAGGCCAACGTTCACCCAACGATCATCACTGCTGGGTACCGCATGGCGGCCACCAAGGCGCTGGAGATCCTGGAAACCGTCGCAGAGCCGGTCGACATCAAGGATCGCGAGACGCTCAGGAAGATCGCCATGACCGCCATGATGTCCAAGTCCGTCTCGGGCTCCAGGGAGCACATGGCCGATGTGGCGGTTGACGCCGTGGTCAAAGTGGCAGAGAAGACCGACGGCCATTACGTTGTCGACCTGGACAACATCCAGGTGGTCAAGAAGCATGGCGGGTCCATGGACGACACCGAAATGATTGAGGGCATCATCGTGGACAAGGAGCCCGTGCATCCGGCCATGCCGAAGAAGCTGGAGAAGGCCAAGATTCTCCTGCTCGATGCGGCCATGGAGATCAAGAAGACCGAGATCGACGCCAAGATCGAGATCACCGACCCCTCGCAGATGCAGGCTTTCCTGCATGAGGAGGAGCGCATGCTCAGGGACATGGTCGAGAAGATCAAGAAATCCGGAGCGAACGTCGTGTTCTGCCAGAAGGGCATCGACGACCTGGTGCAGCACTTCCTGGCCAAGGAGCAGGTCTACGCGGCCCGCAGGGTCAAGAAGAGCGACATGGAGAAGCTGTCCAAGGCCACCGGGGCGAACATCGTCACGAAGCTGGACGAGCTGGAGGTCGACGACCTGGGCAAGGCCGACCTGGTCGAGGTGAAGAAGATCCAGGATGAGGAGATGACCTTCGTCACCGGATGCAAGAACGCCAAGGCCGTTTCCATCCTGATCCGCGGCGGCACCGAGCATGTCGTGGATGAGATTGAGAGGTCCCTGGAGGACGCGAACTCCGTTGTGGCGATCGCCATCGAGGATGAGAAGATGATCACCGGCGGCGGTTCCTCCGCGGTCGAGATCGCGCTCCGGTTGCGCGAGTACTCGGCATCCGTGGGCGGCAGGGAGCAGATCGCCATCGATGCGTTCGCCTCCGCTATGGAGGTCGTGCCCACCGCTCTCGCCGAGAACGCTGGACTGGACCCCATCGATATCCTCATCGATATGAGAAAGGCGCACAAGAACGGCAAGATGCACGCTGGCCTGAACGTCTTCGAAGGCAAGGTGGACGATATGTTCAAGCTCAACGTTTTGGAGCCATTCAGGGTCGGCAAGCAGGCCATCAACTCCGCCACCGATGCGGCGGTCATGATTCTGAGGATCGATGACGTCATCGCTTCCAAGGGCGGCCACGGCGGGGGCGGAATGCCGGGTGGAATGCCGGGTGGAATGCCGGGCGGCGGCGAAGGCCTAGGCGACATGGATTAAGCGCAATAAACAGGGGGGGGCGCAAGCCCACCTTTCCTAAATTTCTTGGCAAAGATATTCTAAGTGGCAATGAGAAATCGTGATCGCAGGGTGATGGTCATGGCTGCGGAAGAGGCGGAGAACAAATCGGACGCAGAGGCGAAGTTGGTGGAGGAGATCTCCCAGGTCGAGGCTTTGCAGAACGAAGTGACCGCACTCCGAGAAGCGCTGGACAAACAGAAGGCCAGCGATGAGCAGTACCTGGACATGGCCAAGCGCATCCAGGCCGACTTCGACAACTATCGCAAGCGCGCGCAGCGGGAGAGGGAGGAGTTCATGAAGAGCGCGAACGACCGCCTCATCCTCGACCTTCTCGTCATAGTGGACGACCTGGAGCGCGCCATGAACGCGAATGCCGCCCCTGAGGAGTTCAGGAAAGGGGTGGCGCAGGTGCAATTCAATCTATCATCGATCCTGGGTTCCTATGGGCTGAGGCAGATGCCCTCGGATGACCGCTTCGACCCCAACCTGCATGAGGTGCTGTGCACCGAGGAGGGAGAGGAGGGAACGATACTGGAGACCTATCAGAAAGGCTATCTCATAGGACCTCGGGTCATCAGACACGCCAAGGTGAAAGTA
>Ga0315279_10003048_pt1 | contig 24032 bp, 13 predicted proteins | sample YL17G06_20_MG_FD_203694 | JGI IMG/M metagenome (GOLD analysis project Ga0315279, IMG submission 203694) | Sediment microbial communities from Yellowstone Lake, YNP, Wyoming, USA - YL17G06_20 | ecosystem: Environmental > Aquatic > Freshwater > Lake > Sediment | place: USA: Wyoming | collected...
TTGCCCACCTTGACCTTAATGTCCGCCTTGCCGGGCATGCCCATGATCGGCCCGGCCTGCATAATCAGCGGCGTCTGCACAAGGACTTGCAGCGGTATCTCCTTGATCTTTTCACCCTCTGAAATGATGAAATTCACGATCCTCTGGCCGAGCGGCTCTTGCGGGTTCACCGTGAACGGCAGCGGCACTGCGCGCTTTTCGCCGGCTGGGACGCTGATCGCGGACTCCTGCTTCTCCGCCTTCCAGCCGGTGGGCAGCGTCATGCGAACAGTGGCCTGCAACGCCGCCGCGCGGTTGTTCTTCACTTGGAGGACCGGTGTCACGGTGTCGCCGGCCGTGGGCACGACGAGGTACGGCGTGTCGAGGCTGTAGGCCGTCTGCTTGTAGAGTGGATCGTCTTTGCTCAAACCCACGGCATAGACCGGCGCGAGGCGCAACTGGGCCGTGCGTCCAGGCAGTTTGTTGCCGAGGAAATCATAGAGCTGCTCAGCCTGGAAGGTCACCTGCGGGCCTTCGTCGCCTTTGATGTTCCACAGCGCCGCGACGAGTTTGCCTTCGTTTTCGAAGACGTAGCCGCAGGTGTTATCGCCGGCGTTGATCTCGCCAACGTACTTCGGATTGGGAAGCACTGAGGTCAGGCCGGCCAGCGCGCAGAGCGACAACTTGGGGCTGCCGTCGGCGGCGAGGAGGCCGCAGCCGTCGAAGAACTGGACCGGCTTCGCGCCGTCGTAATCGAAAAACCAGAAGCACTTGTCGGTCCCCGCCGCCAGAGCCAGCAGCCAGGCGCGGGGCAAGTACGCGGCCTGTTCGTAGGGCGTGACGACGTGGCCGGCGAGCGTGTCCCAGCCGAACTCCGTCAGCCAGGATTGGCGCGCCTTGCCGTCGCTGACGGCGGCGCGCTGCACGGCCCGCAAGCGGTCGAAGAAAAGCGCCGGTTCCAGGTCACGTTCGAGGGCCTCAAAGCCAGTGTTGAAATTGCCGAAGTTGGTCTCGGGAGGTTCCACGCCACAATAATGATGGTTGTTGAGCACGCCCACGCCCGCGAAGTCCCCGCTGGCCACACAGTTCTTTTCTCTTTCGGGGAAGATGCCCGCGCGCCCGTTCTCGACGGCCACCAACTCGCCGTTGCCAAGAGCGGCGATGATCTCGGCGAATTTCTTGTGGTAGGCGCGGTAGTTGGCCCACTGGATAGGCTCTTCAGCGGCGGCGTTTTCTTTTTTCAGATCGTACTCGTTGCTCAGTTCCCAGTGCGTGACCTTCGGGAAGGCGCTGATAATATCCGCGATCTCCAGCGCCCACGCGCGGTCGGGACCGACCGGTGGAGCAGGCTGTCTAGCCTGCTTCACTGCGCCAGGCTGGACAGCCTGCCCCACTGTCGGCGGCATGATCGCGCCCTGGAGGCAGGGCAGAAGCTTGAGGCCGAGGTCCTCGTAGCGCTGGACCATGGGGGGATAGTACGGCCAGCCGGCGTAGCGTTTGTCCGCGCCTTTGGCGCGCAACAACCATTCATAGCTGAAGGCATATTCGCGGAACCAGACCAGCCCCGCCGCGCGAAAAGGTTCGAGGCGCAGCTTCTCATTGCCGCCGTGAACATTCAGCCCGTAAGGCGAGGCCGCCTTCTGTTGGGAGGTCAACTCGTGCCAGTCCGGCAAGTACGCGAAGGCGACTTTTCTGGACTGCGGCGCGCCACCGGCAAGCATCAGCGCGGCCGAGAGCGTATAGAGGCCGAAGCGTTCCACCTTCAGGGGCAAACTCAGGTTCGCGGCGCTTTCCACCTCGATGTTCTGTTCGTTCTGCAACACGGTCCGGCCGGCGCTGTCCTGGACCTGCACGGCCACCTTGCCGCTCAGCTTGCCGGCCTTCCAGTTGCGCACGGCAACCACGAAAGCGGGCGCGGTGCGCGAGAAAACATTTGAAACCGCGGCGGCACTGAAGTCAGTGCTGAGCAGCGGGGTCTTCGGCGGCTCCTTGAGCTGTTTCTTCGGATCGGTTTCGGCGGTATTGGGGCGCCAGGATTTGAGCGTTCCGGTTTCGGCATCAACCTGGCTCAGATCCGTCGTCACTTCCAGATGATGCAGCCAGAATTTGACCGTGCGCGCTTCGTTCTGGAAATCCCAGTTGTGGGCCGCGAGACCGTTAATGGTGATGGGCTGGACCCATTCGCGCGGCACATTGAATTCCAGCGCCACCCATTGGTTGGCTGCCTTGACCGGAAGGCCCCATTCGAGCTTGGCCTTGGCGACTTCGCTGCGCCCCCAGCCGTCTTTGAATTTCAGGGCGAACACGCAACGCGGGTCGCTGCTCTTGGCACGCAACCGCACGCTCTTCAGTTCGCCAGGCACAACCAGCGGCACGGCCGGGTGCACTGCAAACCATTGGAATCCCTGTCCGTCGAAGCGGGCCTCGGCTTCCAGGCTCTTCTTCGAACCAGTGTCGGGAGGCGCGTCGGCAAGCAGCGCGGTGCGGCCTTTTGCCTTGGACCACACATCCACGACCCACGGTTCCGCCTCGAAGGTCTCCGCTGCCTTGGTGACGGTATTCTCTCCAGCGTGGGCGCCGATTGCGATCACGGCGAGGCCAAGAATGGTGGACAGGCCGGACTTATGGAACCGCATGAAGGACCTCCTGATTGCTTTATTCCGCATGGCGTATCCCTCAAGTTAGCGTTAGATTGGCTCCGGGCAACCCGCATTTCAACTGTTGCAACCGTTCAGGGGGGCAGCCAACACGGACGAACACAGACGAACACGGACCGACACGGACTCTCCCTGCCGTGGAGAGGCTGAACGTTTACCACTTGTCGTGAAGGAGAAAGAGCATGAAGACACGAAGCAGCGCCCCTCACCCTGCCCTCTCCCCAGGGGGGAGAGGGTGGGGTGAGGGGGCGCAGCAGCGGAAGAAGCCGCAGGACTTCGTCGCGCAGGCAATCGAGTTCGGCGCGGCGGACGCCAAGGTCATCCGCGCCAGCCAGGTATTCACGGGAGAGTGGGTGCGCCTCAAGTGCCAGTACGGCTGTGGCGCCTATGCTTCCAGCCGCAACTGCCCGCCGTACTCGCCAACGCCTGAGCGGACCAGGAAGATTCTCGACGAATACAATACCGCGATCCTTGTGCATGGCGGACGGACGGCTGACATCCGCGCCATCGTGGTCAAGCTGGAACGGGAAGTGTTTCTTGCCGGCTACCACAAAGCCTTCGCTTACGCCTGCGGCCCGTGCCAGCTTTGCGACAAGTGCGACCTGGAAGGGGCGTGCCGTCGCGCAGACGACAGCCGCCCGGCGATGGAGGCCTGCGGGATTGACGTCTTCGCGACCGCGCGCGCAGCGGGCTTCCCCATTGAGGTCGTCACCTCCCATGCCTGCGAGCAGAACTACTATGGCTTGGTGCTGGTGGAGTGACCAGCCTAACTAAATCCCAAACTCGAAATCCGAAATCCGAAGGAAAGAGAAAAAAGGAAAAAGGAAAATGCGGCCTCGAAATTGAAAACTGAAAATTGAAAATCTCACATTGGGAGGGCTGCGTTACCAGACAATTTAGCAATTTTCAATTTTCACTTTTCATTTTTCAATGCCTTTTTGCTGCCGTTCCCCCAGGATCCCCAGCAGAGCAGGCAGCACCACCAGGGAACCGAAGAGGGCGCCGCAGTAGCCGCACAGGGCCGCGACACCCAAAGAGATCAGGCCCGTGTAATTGCTCCACAACATCGAACCGAAGCCGACGAGGGTCGTGAGGATGCAGCAAAGCACCGCTCTTCCCGTGTCGGCCATAAGCCGGGCCGAGCGGGGGCGGTCAAAAGAGACCCAGTCCTGGACCGTGTATATTCCGCCGTCAACGCCGGAACCCAGCAACAACGGGAACATGATCAGGTTCACGAAATTCAGCGAGAAGTCCCAGCCCATTCTCTGCGACAGCGCCACGCCGCCAAGCATGGCGGCATAACCGTAGAACATGGGCACCAACGCCAGCAGCGAAGGTCCCACCGCGCGGAAGGCCAGGAGCAGGCAGGCCCCCACGGACACAGCCACCAGCAACGTCACCCAGGCGAAATCATGCAGCACGCTCTCCTTTAGTTCGAGACCCACCATGCGCGCGGACGTGACGCGAATTTTTACATTCGACGGCGGACTGGTCTCCAGCGCTGCGGCCACACTGTCGTACCATTGCGGCGGATAGTTGAGCAGCGCGGGAAACCAGGATGAGGCCAGGCGCACGCGGCGGACTTGCGCCCCCTCGACCTGCCCCTCACCCTTCCCTCTCCCCAGGGGGGAGAGGGTGGAGGGAGCGTAATCCAGCCGGACGTAGGGACCGAGGATGCCGCCGCAGGGCCCCTGCATCAACTCCGCCAACGTCACAAACTTGGCCTCGCGCACCGCATCCCTGGTCTTCTCAAAGCGTTTGATGAACGCATCAAAAAATGAAAGCGCCCTTTCTCCGAAGCGCTTCACGGCGGCCGCCTTGAAATTGTTCAGCGCCGCGTCCATGTCCAACTGAGAAAGAGCCGCGAGCACAGCTTTCTGCTGTTGAGGCGAAGGTATGAACTCCAACACGTTGCCGCCCGGGTTGATCTCGCCTCTGGCCATGAAGGGCTGCAAGCGTGCCTGCACCTCCTCGGCCCCGGCAAACGCCAGGGCTTCATCAGGCGCCTCAATCACGACGCGCAAGTCGGCCAGGCCGAGGCCGAATTTGCGGACGAGGTCGTCGCGGAGCGGAATGGCCTTTACGCGAACAGAGCGCAGGTTGCTCATCTCCGGATCGAAGCGTACGCCCGCGAGGCGTTCGGGCCCCGGGTCGGTCAGCGCGATGAGCAGGATGGCGAATGCCAGGAGGACGGCGCTCAAGACTACCGTGGCCATTCTAACCCTGCGGTTCTCCAGAAGACGCCCCCAGGCCGCGATGCCGAGGTCGCGCGGTGTTGGCGCGGACTTGCCCGCGGGCGGCGAACACCGCGGCAGGAGCGCGGGGAAAACCAGCAGCGTCACCAGGACGTACAGAACCAGAGTCGTCCCGGCCAGCAGGCCAAACTCACTCATCCCGGCAAACCGAGTGAAGCAGGCGCCGAAGAAAGCCAGAACAGTTGTCACCGCGGCCGTGAGGACACTGACAGTGGAACGCAGCATGGTGCGGCGAGTGGCCTGGTCGAGCGGCAGTGCTGCCAGGTGGTGAAACTCGTGGTACGCATTGTAGAGATAGGTCACGTAGTCGGTCCCGATGCCCAGGAGAATGCAGGTGAATGCGCCTCCCAGCACGCTGATGCCGCCGCGCAGCAGCCAGGCGAGGGCCAGCGTCCAGGTCATCACGCACAAAGTTGTCCAGGTAACATCCCAAACCAGAACGTAGCTGCGGAACATGATCACGAAGATCAACATCACGCCGATGAAGGAGGTGAGCGTGTTGTTGAGCAGGTCCTGCTTGAGGCTGATCTGGTTTTCGATGGAGACCGCCGGCATGCCGGTATACCCGACGGCCAATTCGCCCGGCCGTTCACCACGCGCCAGTTCGCCGAAGACTTTGCTCTTCAAAGCCGTGCTCAGGCCGTGCTGGCCGGCGCGGAAAACCTGGACGGCGCGATTCTCCGCGCGCTGCACGGCAGCCATCAGCGCGGTATTGAAGTCCAAGCGCGTGGCGGGCAGGAGGCTGCGAGACAGAATGAGCAGGGTTGTCTGGTCTGGGGAGATGAAATAGCCGCCGGGGCCCAGCAGTTTCTGCCGGCTGCGGTCCATTTTAGCCCGTAAAGTCTTGAGTGCCAGGCCGGCGATTCCCAGCGGATCCTGCTGCAGCCGCTTTCCCTCGGCGGAGGCCGGCGGCAAACTACCCAACAGCCGGTCCAGTTCCTCCATCCGCTGCGCCAGGGCCGCAGGCGCCAACAGGCGGCCGAGGGTGGCGACATCCTCTGGCGTCATGAGCGCATGCGGCTTCTGCTCGGCAATGGCTCGTATGGCGGCGGTCAGTTCCTGTCCGGCGCGGCATTCGACCTGCCTTAACCACGGCGCGTCTGCGGCGATCTCCCGCCTCAGGGCCGGCGCCAGGGTCTCGCGGTCCCCAGGGTCCAATCCGATCCGGGCGAGTTCCTTGGACAACAGGTCTCCGAAGGCTTCCAGATCCTTGACCTGTTGCGGCGAATGCTGCTCGGGAATGGTGACAACAGCGGCCAGCACATCTCCCCCAAACTCCTCGGCGAGTTCACGCAGCGTGCGGCAGCGTGGGAGGGAAGCGGAGGCCTGGTTGAAGAGGTTGGCGTCCAGGTTCTTGACGGCGAGCAGAGCAAATGGGACCGCCAGGACCGTGAGCAGCAGCACAGCTCCCAACACGGTCCTGCGATGGCGCAACGCGTACACGCCCCAGCGGGCGAAAATTTCTTCAAGCCAAGTAGTTTCAGGCTGCATCATTTCAAGGAGAAAGTAAAAAGGAAAAAGGAAAAAGTAAAGAGGAACGGCAACCTGCTGCTTACATTTTCCTTGCTCCTTATCCGTGGGCTCCGTGGTGGGCGGTTCAGGCTAAGCGTTTCTGCCGGCTGGGGCCGCCCCCTTCTTTTGGGGCGCTGTATCGAGCTTGTCCAGAGACGCCATGGCGGCGGTGCGGACGTTGGCTTCGTAGTCATCCAGAGCGAACAGGAGCGGTTCCAGGGCTCGCCGATCCCCCAGGGTGCCCAGCGATTCCGCAACGGACTGCCGGACTTCGGCGTTGTCATCTTTCAGGTGCTTGATGAGCGCGGGTACGGCCGTATCGGCATCAAACCTCGCCAAACCTCGGGCGGCAACGGCGCGGTTGTTCGAGTCCCCTTTTTCCAGGATCCTAAGAAGCGGCGCGACAGCCCGCGGGTCGCCGGAGGCGGCCATACGCGCGAAGTCTTTTTGGGTGCCATCCACGAATATCACCCAAGCTCTATCGCCAAGCCGGGACAACGCCCTGGCCACGACCTTGCGGACCTCGCCCTCATTGTCGCCCAAAGCATCCACCAGCGCCGGAATGGCCCTGTGGTCGCCCCACTTGCCGAGGGTGCGGGCAACCACGGCGCGGACGAAAGTCCCTTGGCCCTCCAGAGCGGCGATAGCCATCTGGACTGGCAGGTCCCTGGTGAGATCGCTTAGGGCTTGCCCCGCGGCGGTGCGCACGTTGAGGTCGTTGTCCAGAAGCGCCTTGAGCAGCCCGGCGGAAGCCCGTCCGTCACTGATTGAGCCCAGCGCCTTTGCGGTAGCAACGCGGACATCAAGGACTGAATCACGCAGCAGGTCCACGAGCACATCAATGTGACGCGGGTCTCTCAACTCCCCCAAAGCGTCAACGGCCGCGAGCCGTTTGTTACTGTCCGGGCTGTGCAAGTCACGCAGGTGAGCTTCGAGGTGCATGGAGGCTTTGACGTTTTCAAACATGGCCTCAAGACTCCGGCTTCCCTAACAGAATCGTAATCTGGTGAGGAGTGTTTGCCAGCACAAGCGGCGGAAAACCAGCACTGAAACCGCAGATGAACACAGATAACGGCAAAAAGGTTTCAGGTTTCACGTTTCAAGTTTCACGTTTCAAGTTTCAAGTTTCAAGTTTCACGTTTCACGTAGGGTGCGGCAAAGGGAAAACCTGAAACTAGAAACCTGAAACTTGAAACCTTTCCTCTATCTGCGGTTTCACGGTTTATCTTTCTGCTGCAGCTTCTCGGCTGCGCCAGCAAGTTTGTATATCTCCGCGGTGCGTTGGAATGCCTCTTTCTTTGCGCCGATTAGCGTCAGCGGGCGGGGCGCGAGGCAGCCCAGCGCTTCGGGGATATCAAAGACGCGAAGCACATTCAACAGCGCCGGGCCGTATTCAGCGCCATCGGCTGTCGGACGATGAGACGCCGGGGGATTTACAGCGACCACCTCTTCAATTGTTGGCTCAAAGAGTGCGGCATACGCGGCGAGGATTCCAGCTTGCCCCTGGCCTGCGACGCGCCAACGCCGCCCGCGGTGGAGACTCGCCACACTAATGGTGTCCCACACGCGCCCGCTGTCCACTGTGGCGCCGAGGAGGGCCATTGAACGCTCCACTGTGTTGGGGGGGTTCTTTTTCGTCCAAGCTAGGGTGCCCGAGCCCCGAGGGGCTAAGAGCATGACGGGACCATCACCCACCACCGGCCGCGCCCACTCCGGCAATGCAACCTTCCCATCCGCGCCCGCGATGGCTTCACTCGCATTCAACACAACTAGCCAAGGCGGCAGAGCGGGATTCTTCCCAGGCAGCCAGATGAACCATACCTCCAGGCCCAACTCAGTAGTAAACCGGTAGCCATCAGGTGTTTCGCGTACCAATTCATCCTGCGGGGTGATCTCTTTGACAAGACACGCGCCAAAAGTGACGCGCTTGCACTCGGCCAGCAAATCCTTTCGCCAGCGAATAAAGTTCTCCGGCGTGGGCAACTCGACCTTCGCTTGCGCTACGAAGGTCTCATCAATGCGGGCGTTAATCCGGTCGGCGGGCAGGTCGGCGTCTTCGGGAAATACACGCAGGAGGCGGTGTTCTATCAAGTGTTCCGGCTTGCCATTCGCTTGCGTCCCCGGCGCGTGGCCCGCGTCCGGGTCCGTTACCGGCCGGGCGTCCTGCTTCAGGTAGCGGTTGAAGAACTCGAATATCGCGCGCCGGAGATCGGTCCTGTAGCCGTGTCCGCCTACACTCACGACGGACTGCGCCTTATCGCCTGCCTCGAAGCGGGCGTAGAGCCTTTGCAGGCGGTTGATGACCCGCTCATTGGCGCTCATGGGGAAAATGGTGTCGGCATCCGAGTTGACGAAGAGGAACGGTCGCGGGCAGATGAGCGCCGGAATGGCGGTCCAGTTCCAGCGCTCCTGGTTATAGAGGAACATGCAGTCGCAGTGCCCGTTCACTCCATCTTCGCCGACGTAGAATCCCAGGTCCGCCATGCCGCTGACGGGCGCCGCCGCCTTGACCCGCTCATCCGCGGCAGCGATCCAGAAGGTAGCCGATCCGCCGCCGGAGATACCTGTTGCGCCGATTCGTTCGGGATCTATCTCGGGCCGCGTGGCAAGGTAGTCGAGGGCGCGTATGGCATTCCAGCATTCGACTCCCGCCGGCGTATAGCCCGCCGAATGCCACCACCAACGGCCTTCGCGATAGGTGCCGTGGTGGACGCCTGCGATCTCGCCAAGCTGCAACGAATCCGTCACCAGGGCCGCGTAGCCGTGCGTGGCAAACCAGATCCCGTGGTCCTGGTACGCTGTTTTGTTGCCGTCCCGCTTCTCATTTGAGTGCCCGCATTGATACAGGATCGCGGGGCAGCGTCCTTGCGGCGGCTTTGGCAGGTACAGGTTGGCCGTTACGTACAGGCCCGGCCGGCTCTGAAAGTGCAGCTTCTCGACAGTAAAGCCAGGCTGCTCCAGCCTGCCGGTGACCTTCGCATTGAGCGGGGTTCTCTCAGGGAGCGGCCAGAGGCCGAGCATGTAAAGGTACTTTTGGCGCAGTTCCGGCCGAGCTTTCTCAAAATCGGAGGCCGATTTCACCCAAGGCAGAAACTCGCGCTCCAGCTCCGCCGCCCGAGCGGCGAGGTAGCTGCGAATGGCTTTGTCCTCAGCGGACAACGAGGCCTGCTGGGCCTCGGCAGAGTCATAGGCCATCATGAACAACCATGCAACACACAGCCAAGCGCCCCATGCTTTCATGAGTGAAACGGCTCGTAGCTCTTGGCTCTTAGCTCCTGGTATTGGACTACCGCGTCGTATCCAAGAGACAAGAGCCAAGAGCCAGAAGCTTTCAACCCAGTGGCTACGAACGAAAGCGGGAACTGCCCTCAAAAGCCTACCTGGAAGCAGAGGGCGAAGACATTGTTCTTGACTTCGCGCAACCCGTGAGACTTGCTCTGTGGATCGTCCACGAATATGTAATTGGCCTGAATCTTGGCGTACTGGTTTTTGATGTAGTAGTTGAGGCCGGCCGTATAGGCCTCGGTCTTGAACTGGTCGCTGTTGCGATCCGGGCGCGCGAGGTTCTCTGTAGTGATGTTCTGGTAGACCTCATAGCGGAAAGCGAACTCCATCTTGTTCAGCTCGCGCTCCATCACGCTCCCCTTCGCCAGGTTCGCGGCGAAGCGGCTGTCTGACAGCTTGTAGCCTGTCGAGAAGTACCAGCCTTGCACCGTGAGGGGGCTGGGATTCGCCTGCACGAAGCTGCCGCCTCCGCGGGGACCTTTAGCTCCCAGATCCGAGCTGCCAGTGCCCAGCAGACTGGTGTTGGCTCCTCCCGAGCCGAAACGGTCATGCCCGGAGCCCCACTCGCCGCGGAACCACCAGCCGCGCACTGGGCCGCCCGGGCTGTACCAAGCCCAAGCGCCTTGGCGGTTTATCGCGGTGCGGGTCAGGTTTTCGGCATTCAGGGCGAAGTCCGGGTTGAACTCAGTACCAGTCTTGCCATGTATGCCGTCGGTGCGATGGTAGCCCAGTTCAAGCCAGCCGTGCCAGTTCAGAACGTCCGCCACCCAAACCGGGCGCACGGCCACGCGCCAGGCAAAATCCTTTTGATTGTTATCGTCCGCCCTGTTTCCGGCTTCGGTGATTTCAGGGTCGGAAAGTATGGTCCCGGTCGGTCCGTTGAAGAGGCCGAACCTGTAAGAAACCCGATCGTTCTCGAACCAAGTTCCGTTGACTTGAGCGCCCATGTCACGGACGTTGTTAATGCTTGTGACCATGGCGCGATCCACAAAATCCAGCCAGCCGGTATCGCGCAGGGCCTCTTCACCCACAGGAGGCTTGAACTGCCCAAGCTGGAATGAGTGATGCGGCACTATCTTTTTGAAGATGATATAGGCGTCCTGAAGCAGGTGGGGTTGCACTGCCTGTGGAACTACCTCTCCAGTAAGGACCAACTGGGTGAAAGGCAAGGATGGGTTAATCAACGGGCCTTGGACGCTGTTGTGTCTCGGGAAAGTGGGCAAAGGCATGTACCCGGCGCTACTTTCGCGCGCAGGATCAATCATCACACTGGCGGAGACATTCTCGTTGATATCCAGATTGAAGCGGATCTCCGAGCGGCGTATGCGCAAGGTATTGTTCTCGGCCGCGCTGAAGGTTTCGGGAATCTGGATGACCGCCGGCCCAGACGTCGGGAAGACAAACGATTCCTTCGCAACGCCGACGTGGTCATGCTGCGGCATCTGATACCACACCTGGAGCCAGCCGCTGATGGTCATCTTGGCGGCTTGCGCCGCCTTGACGTCCAGATTGGGGCCGTACCTGTTGGCTACAGCGGCATCCACGTCCCCTCCGATGGCCTTGCGTGACTCCTGTCGCGCACTTACTTCCTTCCGCAACTGTTCCACCTCAGCCTTGAGGTCCGTATAGCTGGCGGCACGCAGCAAGGAAGGAATGAAACACGCGGCTGCGATTACGGTGAAGCTGTAGCAGAGCGGCTTTCGCCCCATGATCTAGTCCCCAGGCCAATGGTAACCCCCTGTTACCCTAATGGTACGCGCAGGGGTGTCAAGGCGTTTTATGGCCATTCCGAGAAATTTTTTTCGACTGAAGGCCGCCCTGACAGGGCCGTAAATAAACGCTGTCGCTATTCCAACGGCGGGGCAGTGGGAGGCTTTCGGCTTGCCGCCTCTGCAAGGGGTTCCTTCCGCACCAGAACCTGTCGCTGTTCCCCGATCCCGCGGTCCTGTTCAATCTTCGGCGCCGCCACCGGCTCCTTGTGGTCACAGCACCCGGCGCCCAACAAGGTCAGACCAACTCCCAACGCTCCCTTTGCGAATCTCCCACGCATTCCCATAGCGTACCCCCCGAACGGGTTCCCAGGAACTCCACACTCTCGGGCAATGACGTGGAGCGGACTCTTAGTTCCAGTTGAATACACGCCACAGCCCCCCTGGAAAGGTACATCGGCATTAGAGCCCGAAGCCTAAAGGTGAACTTCCGCAATTTTTAAGGCAATAGAATTCGAGTAGCTAGTTGTCAACAACCGCGCATCCAGTATAATATGAAGAAGGAGGGAGCCTGGCCAAGCATGGCGACGAATATTCCCAACCAAAGCGATGGGGGAAAGAGTCCCAATACTGGAACCACTCCCCCGTCAGACCAGCCCACCAGCGGCACCCCGGTGCGCACGGAAATGGCTGCCTCTCCAGTCCCGCAGCCAACCAGCGGGCTTGGGTCCGGTAGCGGCAAGCCCGGCACGAGCGCGCCGGGCACGAGTGCTCCGGGTATCGGCCCTTCCGGCGGCGTTAACAAGACATTGGAGCCCGGGGCGAAGGGCGGAACGGTCATTGAGGATACCGGTACAGACAAGGCGCTAAAAGCCCTTCCGCGCGTAGCGTATCAAGGCAAGGAGTATCCGGCGCTCGCCGGCATCCCGTTGCTCAGGAAGCTGGGACAGGGCGGCATGGGAGCGGTGTATTACGGGATTCACCCGCGCCTCGGCAACGAAGTGGCCGTGAAGATTTTGCCCGTTCACCTGGTGGAAACGAATCCGACGTTGGTGGACCGCTTCCTGCGCGAAGCGCGGATTGCGGCCCAGATCAAGTCGCCGCATCTGCCGGTGGTCTCAGACGTCAACGAGGAAACGGGCCTTTACTATCTGGTGATGGAGTTTGTGAACGGGCTTACCGGCGCCAAGTATCTCAGCAACGTGAAGAAGAACGGTGCGCAAGGTCTGCTGGAGGCGGAGGCCATCCTCATCATCACCGCGGCCTGCGAAGGCCTGCAGGTGGCGCACGCGGTGCAGATTGTGCATCGCGACATCAAGCCCGATAACATAATGATCCCGTACAGGAACAAGAAGACCAAGGAACTCGATTTCGAGATGGCCAAGGTGATGGATCTGGGGCTGGCGCGCCACTCGCACGAGTCCGGCGAAGAGAGCGCGGACGCGCTGACAGCCACGCAAATGGCCATGGGCACGCCGGGCTACATGGCGCCGGAACAGGTCATGGATGCGCGGAAGGCGGGCGTGCGTTCCGACGTCTTCTCGATGGGAGCCACGCTCTACGCAATGCTGGCGGGGTCGTCCCCGTTCCATAAGAGCACCTCGATCCAAACCTTGATGGCGACGATGGAATGCGCCTATGAGCCGCTCGCCAAGGCGCGGCCGGATGCGTCGCCGTTCATAGTCAGCGTGGTTGAGAGGTGCCTGCTGAAGAGTCCTGAAGAGCGCTTTGCCAACGCAGGGGAATTGATGAAGGTGCTCAAGCAGGGCAGCGCCCCACAATCGTCGGCCTCGGCCTCTACCGCGGCCATGGACGGCATGACCATAGTATCTCCGCAAGCAAGCAGCAGGCTCCGAGAGGCCACGGCGACCGCGGCCACACCCGCGGCCACGCCCTCCCCGGTCCCAGTAGCCGCCGCGCCCGCGCCCCCCAAGAAAAAGGGCCTGGTTCTGGCGGGGGCGGCATTGGGGGCGGTACTCATCATCGGGGGCGCGGCCTTCTTCTTGACACGGGGGCCCGGCAAGCCCGACGTGCAGGTGCTCCTGGCGCAGGTGGACCAGAAGGTGGCAGAGTCGCTGCTAGATGACGCGGAGAAGCAACTCAGTGAGATCGAGGTCCTCTATCCGAAAGAACCAGGTATCGCCACCCGCCGCAAGAAGATCGCGGACGAGAGGGAAGCAGAGAAGGCTGATATCCCCGAAGTTGAGAGAAACGTCAAGCTGGCGCGAGAGGCGATCAAGAAGGCAAGAGAGACGGATAGCGAAGGCACTCTAACCGAGGCCCAGCCGAAGATTCGCTTTGCCAAGAAATTGCTCCCGAAGTACCCAATGGTTCTTCAGGTCGAACAGGAATACGAGACTGCGAAAAAGGAACTGGGAGAGAAGGAAGCGCTGCGCCAGAAGCGCGCGACATTCGACCAACTCGTGGCGGACGCCGGCGACCTGCTCAAGAAGGGCGAAAAGTTGGGCGATGCGGAAACCAAGCTTAACACGGCTAAGGAGTTGTTCCCCCAGGATCAGAAACTTCTGCAGCTCTTGGCTGAGCTAAAGGATAAGAAGGAGAGGGTAGCATCGCTCGGGCGTGCATTGAGATACGCCTCATTGGCGCTGGAATCCGGCGATCTGAACGAAGCAGAGGCCAAGCTGGCGGATGCCAAGAAGATCAGCCCTGACGATCCCAAAGTTGTAGCCCTCCAGGAAAGCTTGGATGCCAAGAAAAAGGTGGCTCAGGACGCTGAGAAAAAGACGCGCGAAACCTTCCAGGGTTTGATCGCCGAAGCCAACACGCTTATTGAAAGCAACAAGCTGGACGAAGTTGACCCGAAGATCAGGGAGGCCGCAAAGTTGTTCCCGGACGATCCCGCCATTGCGGCGACGCGACAGAAGCTGTCTGGCAAGCAGTCTGTCGCCCAGCGCGAAGCTGCCGAGAAACAGCGCCGCCTGGGTGTCATCGCCGACCTGGAAGCGGTCCTGAAGACAGACGACCTGAACGAAGCAAAGAAGCAACTTGATGCCGCGGAGGCCGCGTACAAGCAGGATAAGGACATCGCGCCGCTCCGTGCCAAGTACGATGAGAAGAAGAAGCTGGCCGAGGAGAAGAAGAAGCACGACAATTTCAGCGATATGCTGGCCAATGCGGATAAGCTGCTGAAGACAAAGGACGCGGACCCGGTCGAAATCCAGGGTCTGCTGGACGACGCAAGGAAGCTTTTCCCGGACGACAAGGAACTTGCGGCGCGCGACACGCAGCTCAAGCAACTGCAGGATGAGGCAAAGAAGAAGCTCGACGAGCAGCAGAAGCAAGCGCGGTTCGATGGCTACCTTAAGGCCGCCGAGGAGATTCTGGGCAAGGAAAATGGCAGCCTGGCAGATGCGCAAGCCAAGCTCGACTCCGCCAAGGAACTGAAACCCAATGACACCCAGCTCAAAAGCCTTCTCGCCAAGGTCGAAACCAAGCGCCAGGAGAAGACAGTGAAGGACATCCGGGCGCTCCTTGACAAGGGCGACCTGGTGGAGGCTGGCAAGCAAATAGAAGAGGCTGAATTCAACTCCCCGGGGAATTATCTGCAGGTTGTCAAGGGTGAACTGACGACGAAAAAGACGGCGCGCGACACGGAGTGCGGCAACGCCACGACGGCGTTGGACAAGGCCGGTTCCGAGGCGCAGTTGGCCGAAGCGCAAAAGCTGGTTGAGGCATTTAAGGCAAAGTACCCCACCGATAAAGAGCTAGGGAAGCTGGAAGTTTCACTTGGTACGAAGAAGGGTGTGGTCGTGGCCGCCGCCCAGAAACAGGAGCGTGAAGCCGCATTCCAAAGTGTCAAGCGCGTGCTGGACGCGTTGGGGCCCGCGGGCAAGGTCTCCGAGGCCCAGCAGCAACAGTTTGACGAGTTCCCCAAGAAGTACGCCAATAGCGCCGAAGCCAAGGACCTGGCCGCCCTCAGGCAGACAAAACAGGCTGACGCTCTGGCCTTCGGCGCCCTGAAGAGCGCGGTTGAGGCTTTGGGACTTTCAGGCACACTCTCCGATACCCAGAAAAGCCAACTGGATGGACTCAAGAACCACTACGCCAACGATCCCGGTGTCAGGGCGCTGGACGACCAACTGAAAACAAAGGCGGCCGACGCCCTGGCATACGGCAACCTTAAGACTGCGGTTGAGGCTCTGGGACTTGCGGGGAAGCTCACCAACGTCCAGAGCGGGAGCCTCGACGCCCTTAAGCAGAAGCACGCCAATGACGCCGGACTCAGAGCGCTCGACGGTCTCTTGGCCTCAAAGGCAACTGACGGCGCGACACTTGCCAGCCTCAAGAGCGTTGCCACGGCCGCTGGGTTCACGGGTAAGCTCGATGCGGCGCAGAGCCAGCAGTTGGATGCACTGAAGCTCAAGTACGCCAACGACCAGGAGATCAAAAACCTCAGTGCAGCGATTGATGAGGCCAAGCGGCGCGAGGCCGCCGCCGTAGCCCAACAGCAGGCTGCTGAAGCCAAGAAGCGCGAGGCCGCCGTTAAGATTCAGAATCTGATCGCCATGAAGGATAAGACTGGCGCGCAGAATGAGCTGAACCGTTCGCAAGGGATTCTGGACGCTGACACGGTCAAGTCTTTGCAGAATCAGATCAATGCTATACAGGCAAAGGTGACCCCGCCCCTCGACGACCAGGTACGCACCCGCCCTCCCCCACCACCAGTTGAGGGGGCAAAGAAGGCCCCGCCCACAGAGTAGCTTAAGAGAAGGTGGATGGTGGATGGTGGGTAGTGGATGGAGGATAGTTGTTCACTACCCACCAGCCACTATCCACCTTAGCTTTCAGCCCTGCGGATACTCCCTTAAGAAGCGGCTCAGACTCTCCTGCCAATGCGGCATGGGAGCCAGGTTGCACAGACGCAGCGCGCGCTTCTCCAACCGGGAGTTGGCTGGGCGCGGGGCGGGGCGGGGGAATTCCGCGGTCGAGCACGGGACAACAGGACGCTTGAGACCGCGAGCTGAGAAAATGGCCTGCGCGAACTGATACCAGGTGGCTTCGCCTTCGCACGAAAGATGGAAGGTTCCCGCCCACGGGATTCGCAGCAAGTCTTTCAAAGCTTGCGCCACCGCGGCGGTCGAGGTCGGGTTGCCAATCTGATCGTTGACCACGTTGAGCGGTTCGCCGGCCTGGACACCGAGCTTCAGCATGGTGTGCAGGAAACTGGGACCGCCCGGACCGTAGAGCCAGGCTGTCCGCGCAATCACGTGATCCGGACAATGCGCCCGGATGGCTTCCTCGCCGGCCAACTTGCTTGCGCCGTAAACGGTCCGCGGCCCCGGCGCGTCCCATTCGTGGTAAGGCCGGTCCAGGGCGCCGCTAAAAACGTAATCGGTCGAAAGCGCAAGCAACCGCGCGTGGTGCCGGTGGCAGCAGACGCCGACGTTGGCCGAACCAATGGCATTGACGCGGTAGGCCAGGTCGGCCTCGCTCTCGCACTTGTCCACGGCCGTCATCGCGGCGCAATGGATCACGGCCTCCGGGCGGAACTCCGCGAAGGCGGCGTGGATGGACCGCGGCTCGGTGATGTCGGTCTCCGGCAAGTCGGCAATGGCCAGAGTATGCTCCGCAAGCGCCGCTCTTAGCGTCCGGCCAAGCATTCCTTTTCCGCCAGTGATGAGGATTTTCATGCGCGGTAAACCGGCAAATCGGCCGCGGGCAGCGCGGCCAGCGTGCCGTAGGCGCGGTCCTTGGCCGAGAGGAGCGGAGCCTTGCCGCTCAAGGGCCACTCGATCTTCAAATCGGGATCGTTCCAGATGATCCCGCGTTCTTCGGACGGCGCATAGAATTCCGAGGCCTTGTAAAGCACTTCGGCGGCGGCGCTGCAGACGAAGAAACCGTGCGCGAAACCTTCCGGCACAAACAGTATGCGCTTGTTTTCGGCAGAGAGGCGCGCGGCGATCCAGCGGCCGAAAGTGGGGCTGCCGCGGCGCACATCCACCGCCACGTCGTAGATTTCGCCGAGCACGACGCGGATGAGTTTGGCCTGCGAAGCGTTGAGTTGGTAATGCAGGCCGCGCAGCACGGGTCCTTCCGAACGCGAATGGTTGTCCTGGACGAACTGGCAGGCGATGCCGAGCCGTGCGAGAGCCTGTGTATGGTACGTCTCCAGGAAAAAGCCGCGGCTGTCAGCCCACACCTTCGGCTCCAGAATGCACACCCCCGGGATCGCCGTCTCAATGCGTTTCACTCAGGCGCCCTCTTGCTTCAGGAGCGTCGAGAGGTAATCGGCATAGGCGCTCTTGCCCATGGATTCCGCTTCGGCGCGGAGTTCCGGGGATCCGATCCAGCCGTTGCGCCAGGCAATCTCCTCAAGACAGGCGATCAGCACTCCCTGTCTTTCTTCAATGGCCTCGACAAAATTCGAAGCTTCGCGCAAACTTCGGTGGGTGCCGGTGTCCAGCCAGGCGAGGCCGCGGCCGAGTTTCTGCACCGTCAGTTCGCCGCGCTCCAGGTAGATGCGGTTGAGGTCCGTGATTTCCAGCTCGTTGCGGGCGCTGGGCTTGAGGCGCGCGGCATAGTCGCAGACGTTGTGATCATAGAAATAAAGCCCCGGCACCGCGTAATGGCTCTTGGGCTTCTGCGGCTTCTCCTCGATGCCGAGCACCCGGTCCTGGCTGTCAAATTCCACCACTCCGTAGCGCTCCGGGTCGCGGACATAGTAGCCGAAGATCCGCGCGCCCGAGTTCAGCCGCGCCGCGGAACGGACCACGGCCTGAAAGTCGTGCCCGTAGAAGATGTTGTCACCCAGGATCAGGCACGCGGGCTGGCCCGCCAGGTATTCGCGTCCGATCAAGAAGGCTTGCGCCAGGCCTTCGGGGCGCGGTTGTTCGGCATACTCGAACCTCAATCCCAAACGGCGCCCATCACCCAGGAGTTTGCGGAACAATGGCAGGTCAACCGGCGTGGAGATGACGAGTATCTCACGCAACCCCGCCAGCATCAGGACGCTGACCGAATAGTAGATCATCGGTTTGTCGTAGACCGGCAGCAACTGCTTGCTGATGACCTTCGTCAATGGGTGCAGGCGCGTGCCCGCGCCGCCTGCCAGCACAATGCCTTTCACGAATATTCCTCCGCCGCGCTCCCAGGCCCGCGCTTGCGCGGACACCACCTCGGTTTCCAAACAGCCGGAAATCGGGTCATGTCCCCGGGCCGCGGACCGTTTCAGTCTCGAAACCTACCCATGCCGGAATGGGATACAACTTCAAAACTCAAAGCCGGTGTTGACATACGGCTGGAATCGGCCATACTGATGCCGTGTTGTTGAAGCGTGAGCTTTTGTTCGCGTGAGGGATTCAGGAGGCCACGAATGGCTACCTTCGTCTACGAGGCAATGGACGGCCAAGGTAAAGAAGTGAAGGCGGAGATTGATGCGGCCAACGAGACGGAGGCCGCGGACAAGATACGCGCGCTGAACTACTTCCCCACGAGGGTCCTGCCTAAAGGAGGCAAGGCCCCCAAAGGAGGCGCCCCGACGATTGAGGCGGCCGCCTTGGGCCGTGCGACAGCCATCAAGGGCAAACGCGGCGGCTTGTCCTTTAGCTTCAGAGTCAATCAGAAACATCTCACCCAGTTCACCCGCCAGTTTGCCACGTTGCTGGACGCCGGCCTGCCGGTCGTGCGCAGCCTGGACATCCTCCACACCCAACTGAAACCCGGCCTGCTGAAGATCGCCGTGGGCGAAGTGAAGGAGGATGTCGAGGGCGGTTCCGCCCTGTCTGAGGCCTTGGGCAAGCATCCGTCAGTGTTTGACAAACTGTACGTCAATATGATCCGGGCCGGAGAGGCGGGCGGCGTGCTGGACGAGATCCTCAACCGCCTGGCTGACTATCGTGAAAAGGCGCAGCGCCTGCAGCAGAGGATCATCGGCGCCCTGGTTTACCCGGCCGCGGTCATCACGATCGCCGGTTGTATCCTGACTTTCATCATGATCTTCATCATCCCCAAGTTTGAGGCGATGTTCAAGGAAATGGACATCGGCGAGTTGCCCGTCATGACCAAGACGTTGCTGATGGTCGCCACCACGATCAAGGACTTTTGGTACATCCTCGTTTTCGTGCCGGTGCTCGTCTGGATGGCGGTAAAGTTCATTGTCAAGACCCCGCAAGGCCGGCTGTTGGTGGACAGGATCAAGTTGAAGGTCCCGATTTTCGGACAAGTCATCTCCAAATCCGCGATTGCCCGCTTTTGCCGCACTCTGGGAACGCTGGTCCAGTCCGGTGTGCCCATTCTGGATGCGCTCGCCATTATCAAGGGCGCGACAGGCAACCAGGTCGTGGCCAACGCGGTGGAGACCGTGCACAACTCCATCAAGGAAGGCGATACCATCGCCGAACCCCTGCGCCATTCTGGCGTCTTCGATGATCTGGTGGTCAACATGATCCAGGTAGGCGAAGAAACCGGCGAACTGGACAAGATGTTAATCAAGGTCGCGGACACCTACGACGCCGAAGTGGACACCATAGTCGGCGCGATGATGAGCCTGTTGGAGCCGATACTCATCATCGGCATGGGCTTGACGGTGGGTTTTATCGTCATCAGCCTGTTCCTGCCGCTGATCAGCATCATGGAGCGCATTGGCGGCAAGTAGGCCGTCAGTCGTTCAGCACTTCTCAGTACGCGCGCTGGAAAAGCACCACGCGGACCGTCTTGAACAGAATGCGCAGGTCCAGTTCCAGCGACCAATTCTCGATGTAGTACAGGTCCAGCTTGACCATTTCCTCGAACGTCAGTTCGTTTCGCCCCGAGACTTGCCACAGGCCGGAGATGCCAGGCAGCACTTCGAAGCGGCGCAGGTGCAGGGGGCGATAGTTCTCGACTTCGTAGGCGATGGGCGGGCGCGGGCCGATCAGGCTCATGTCGCCCTTCAGCACGTTCCACAATTGCGGCAGTTCGTCAATGCTGTACTTGCGCAACCATCTGCCGAGAGGCGTGACGCGCGGGTCTTCCGTAAGCTTGTAGACGGTCCGGCCTTTGGTGTCTCTCGCGCCATTAGCCGTTCCGGCGATGTACTTCTTCAGATAGTCCTTGTGCAACTCCGCCTTCCTGTCGGCGTCCGCGCCAACTTCCATGGTGCGGAATTTCCAGAAGCGGAACTTGCGGCGCCGGTAGCCCAGCCGTTCCTGAAAATAAAAAACCGGTCCGGGGCTGCGCAGCTTGATGGCGATGGCCGCGGGCAGAAACACCGGGAGCGCAAGGAGCAGCAGCAACACTGACGAGGCGGCGATGTCGAAGAGCCGCTTGCAGAAAAAATTGATGCCTTCGATGCGCGAGCCCCTTATGCCCAGCAGCGGAATGTCGCCGACCAGCGAGAGGTCCATGTGGTCGAGCAGCATTTCGTAGATGTCGGGGACCATGCGGAAGCGGATGTGCGCGCGATAACAGTCTTCGGCCAGTTGGTTGAGCAGCTCTTTGGGCGCGTCAGGCGCCGCCACGACCACTTCGTCGCAACCGTGGCGCTGGGCCGCTTCGGCCAGCTTGTCCGGCTCACCCAACACCGGCAAGGTTCCGCCTGCCGCGACGGCGGCACTGGCGTCCCCGCCGGGAAGCGCCAGAGTGCCCACCACGCGGTTCGTGCCCCGCCGTTCCATGGCCTTGGCCAATTCCTCGGCCAGCGCCCCCGTTCCCACAAGCAGGATGCGGTTCTGCCAGACTCCACGCCGCGCCAGCAGGCGTAACAGACACCGGTAGGCAGACCGGCCCGCCCAGAGACAGAGGACGCTGCTGGGCAGAAACAAAGCGGTGTAGCCGCGCGAAAACTGGAACTGGTTCTGCGCATCCTGGATTTTCACATAGAAGCTGATGGCGGCGAGAAGCACGCTGGCCATCATGGCCGCGGCGCATATCCGGAAAAACTCCCCAGTGCCGTCCTCTGGCTCATCATACAGACTCATCTCACGGAGAATCAGCCAGAAGATTGGCAGCGCGACAAAGACGGCCACAATATAATGCTGCTTTGGGGTCCAGCCCGGCGTCAAGCCCTGCACGCCCAATTCCTTGAGCAGCCAGTCGTTCAGCCCCAAGTCCCTGACCAGCCAATTGTTGATGTCGAAGCGCAGCCACCACGCTACCTGCATGGCCAGCAGCACCATCAGCGCATCACAGAGCGCCAACATCAAGGCTTGTGTTCGTGTTCGGCCTTCGCCCATCGGCTCAAACCCACCGCTTGCCCCCTGCCCCGATTATAAGCCGCGCTGGCAGGCCGTCCATACCATAGGCCGAGGGAAAAGATTATGGGACGTTCAACTTCAACAGCAGTGTGAAGACGCTGCAGGCGTGATATACGCAGCGAAGCTCTGGCGGCAAGCGCTGCAGCTTGACTTTTGGAGCCGTCACGCGCCTGGTTTCGGGACTTGTTCGATAAGATAGCCAGCCAGCCTCTCCAACAGGCGCCTGTGGCGCGTGCTGGCGATGGCGCCAATCGAGCCCAACACCCGGCGGTTCGGAACAAGCGCAAGGAAGCCGAGACGGATCAATGACTCACACTGCAAACCGCTCGCCACGAAATCGCCGTCCTGCGGAGATACGATCTCGTCGAATCCCGGAACCTGCTGGTGAAGCTGTGTGCTGACCCCGCAGACGAGCAGGTCTCGGAAAAGTGGCATCTCTCGAAGCACGAGAGTGGGCCTGTTCTTGATGGTGCCGTCGGCCTGCGGCAACGCTGTAAGGACGATACTACCCTCCCTCATAGTCCGGGTTAGTCTCCTTCAGCAAGCTCGCCGGGTACTCTGGTTCCTCATCAGCATAGGCGCGCTTGAGACCCTCTTGTGACAGGTGCAACCAAGCCTCCCGCTCATCCACCCGCTCGTCTTCAGGCAGAACGGTCACGATCAATCTGGCGCCCGGTTTCAGGACGTACGGTTCGTCAAGGCGAACCCTCTCACCGTCGTAGTGCCCGGGCAAAACCACAAGTGGCATCACTGATCCTCTTTCCTCATCCTCATGCAATATACCCGCTGGCCCGCCATGAAGCAACGTCAGAGAACGGCGGGAGGCAGGCAAGCGTAGCCGGCCAGACAGGTGCCTATGGGACATTCAGTTTCAGGACCAGTGTAAAGACGCTCCCCTCCCCAGGCTTGCTTTGGACGGAGACGCTCCCCCCATAAAGCTGCGCCAGCTTCTTCAGGATGGAAAGCCCCAGGCCGCTGCCCAGGATGTTGCGCGTTTTCTCGTTCTTGATGCGCACGAAGTCGCGGAAGAGGCGGCCCGCCTCTTCCTCGGTCATGCCGATGCCGGTGTCCGCCACGGCGACCTTCACTTCATCAGCGCCTGCCGCGATGTCCACATCCACGCGCCCGCCATCGCGGTTGTACTTGACGGCGTTGGAGACCAGGTTGTTGAGCATGATTTCGACTTCGCCGGGGTCGCCCTGCAACCAAACAGCCTCAGGCGCACGCAGGTTCAGCGTAAGCCTGCGTTCCTTGGCGTCCGGCTGGGCGGTGTCCAGGGCCATCTGCGCGACCGCGCGCACGTCCACGGGAACATGCTCCCGCTTGCGGTTGCCGGACTCGATGCGGGTCAGGTCGAGCAGGTCGAGGATCAGCTTGCGCATGCCGTGCACGCGCACGAGGCTGCGGTCTACCATCTGCTGGTAGGCCGGCAACTCGCTGCCCAACGACTTGTCCGCCATGATGTTCAGATAACCTTCTATCGCGGCGAGCGGCGCTTTGAGCTCGTGCGCCAGGACGCTAATGAACTGGAAGCGCACCTGGCGTTTTTCCTGCGCCAGCCTGCGGGCCTCGCGTTGCAGCAGCAGATGCTTGACGGCCTTGCGCACGGAGGCCTTAAGCTCACTGGGAGTGAACGGCTTGGCCAGAAAGTCGTAGGCCCCGCGCCTGGTGGCGGTGATCGCCGTGTCCAGCGAAGCATACGCGGTCATCATGATGGTCAGGATTTCGGCCTTGCTCTCCAGGATCTTGCTCAGAATCTCCAGTCCGCTGATGCCCGGCAACTTGTGGTCGAGGAGCAGGATGTCGGGCGGCGTCGCGGCGATCTTGGCCAGCGCCTCCTCGCCCGTGCCGGCCAGCTCAACCGCGAAGCTCACGTCGCCGTTGAACTCCGGCAGGCTTACGACGAACCCGGCCAGAGCGCGCTCGGCCCCCAGCCGCATCCCCGGTTCGTCGTCCACGATGAGAACTCGAAGCGATTCAGCCATGGCCACCATGGGCGACACGATGGGCGCCAGGACGTCCACCAAGTGCGGGTAGTAACGTTCGATGTAGGCAACGGCAGGGGTCTGACAACTTTTTTTTTGCCCACGTTCATGCAAGTCCTTAAAAGTATGGCAAAAAAGCGGAAAACTGGTGAATTTCTGTCGAAAACTGGTGACTTTTTGGAACGGAAGTGCGAACTTTCTGTTGGACGCACGGCTGGTAGTGGGTAGTGAGTGGCGGATAGTGGGTGGGGGAGAGTAAGAAAGCGGGAAACTGGTGGATTCTGTTGAAAACCACCAACTTTTTGGTCCGAACTGGCAACTTTTGGGTCCAAAACTGAAAACTTTCTGGCCGGAACTGGCAACTTTTTGGTCCATAACTGATAACTTTCTGGCCCACACCACCAACTTTCTGGTGAGAATTGCGATGCATTCTGCGACAGTACTTCGGTTGGCAACC
>Ga0315279_10003050_pt1 | contig 24024 bp, 18 predicted proteins | sample YL17G06_20_MG_FD_203694 | JGI IMG/M metagenome (GOLD analysis project Ga0315279, IMG submission 203694) | Sediment microbial communities from Yellowstone Lake, YNP, Wyoming, USA - YL17G06_20 | ecosystem: Environmental > Aquatic > Freshwater > Lake > Sediment | place: USA: Wyoming | collected...
CTTACTACAGTTTTGTTTCGTTTAGTCGCTAAATTTGCTTGAAGTAGCCTTGTTTGGCCTTTTCGAGCAAAACTTCAATGAAGGCATGCGCAACAATATTTTGTTTTTTGATGCGTATGTAGAAGTCGTGTAACTTTAAACTCTTAATGTTTTCCAGATAGCTGTTGGGGGCCAAGTATACATTCCCACCAGCTTCAAACCAAACTGCTCCGTGCGCCAATGCATTTCGAAGTTCTAAGTCTATCAAGGGCTCGAGCTTTGATTCGATATCAGGAGATATTTGCTTGATAGTATTGAGCAGTTTTCCAACCTCCATTCGTTTCGTTAGACCGTGCGCCTCCTTTAAGAAGAAGAGAAGCGAAGTCTTGAAAACTGTCTCGATATCGTAGAGAAAAATCCCTATAGCTTGATTAGTAAAAGAACCCGTTAAGACCTGCGCGTCTATCCCATCTACTCTATTTCTTTCTGTAAAAGATTTGACGCGTTCCGCGGTTTCAAAGATATTAAACGTTGTATTGAAAGCCAATGCGAATTGACGACTTTGTCTCCACATCTTTGCAAGTCTTTCTCTCCTTTCTCGAGGTATGCCTTTTTGAAGCAGCCCTCTTGTATTGAAATCTTCCAGTAATGTCTCAAAAACCTTTTTTGCTGATTCAAATTCCGCTTGTTCTTTATCCGTCATATGTAATTGGTCTGACATGTAGATTCCAACTTCAATGTAGTTTTTCTCGCCCATTCTTTAAAAGGAGAGTACTGTAAAATCATGGTTAAACTAAGAGCGGACTCCTTGCTGCCAGTTCGCATGTGCGCCAGCAATTTTTAGCCTATAGTGTGGAGGGAAATATCATTAATCTTGCGATTACGATTATGGAGGCCCTGCATTTTGGCAAAAATAAAAAGTTGGACCCACCCTCCAGCATAACCCGCCCACTTCCGAACCGGAATCCCCGTCCGGCCCGCCCTCATTCGGGTCCGGAACGGCGGTCAGAGCGGGAGCTTGATCACGACGCTTCCGTCGGGCAGGGTGCCAGCGTACTCCCATCCCTGTCTTATGTGCTTCTTGACCTCGCCGGCTGGCACGACCTTCTGCCGCGCCCCGTTCCGCTCCATCAAGCTCACCAGCTTCTTCCTGATTGTCTCCTGGAACTCGTCGTCGCCCATGCCCAGCACGTCCATCTTCTCTATCTCGTCGGGCTTGAAGCCCGCGACGAGCAGGAGCTGGTTCTTGAACTCCCGTTTTATTTGGTCCTCCCCAGGGGCCTCGGCCGTCGCGGTCGACAGGAACTCCTGCGACCTCTGGTATGTCCCGCGCATGTCCTCGATGACGCTCGGGGGGAGCCTGCACTTGTGGGTCGTGTACCTCGCTTCGATGTCCCCCTTGTGCCCCATCCAGAACTGGCGGTAGTCGCGGATTAGCTTCCCCGCGTTCTCGGCCACCATCAGCTGGGTGTCGCAATACGACCTCAGCACGTACGGCCTCCACTTGATCCCCGCCTTCCTCATGGCCGCTCTGATGGAGTCGGCCACGTTCGTGGTCCGGACGAAAGGCTTCATCCGGAGCTTGGGCGTTATGATCGGGGAACCTTCGGACAGCGTTTCCCCGTCCTCGATCCGCTCCTCTAGGTACTCCTTCAGGTACTTGCACCCCTCCTCGCCGAGAAACGTGAAGTACTGGTGCCCGGCCTTGCTCAACTCCTCGCGGACGACCACCATCGTCGGCACTTGGTTGAATTCCACCTTCGCGGGTTTCCCGTCCTTCCCTGCCACCAGCCGCATATCGGGGAGGTCCTTCACCACGAGCCCGTCCTTGCCTTGGTAGTTCCCGAGCGTCTCTATCCTGAGTCCTGCGTGGGCAAGCAGCACCGATGCCGCCCGGGCCTTCCTGTCCCCCGAGAAGAATATCTGGACCAGCTCGTGCTTGGTCGGCACCCTTTCGTCCTTCAGCGACGGGGTGCTCCTCGCCCCCCTGACCTTGATTGCGAACATCAGCTTGCGGTCCGTGCGGAAAGACACCCATGACTTAATCGCCTTGAGGACCGACTCTGTGTAGCTGCCTGCCCTGCCCTGCTTCTCCTGCGCAGTGACGAAGTCCAGCAGCAGGTTCTTCAGCTTCCTTTCCTCCATCGCCGCCAGTTGTTTCGGGGTCAGCCCGTGGGCCCCGCAGAAGTTGCCGAGCCTCCTGAGGTAGACGTCGGCGGTGATCGGGGACCCCCTGGCGGTGTTCTCGTGCCAGCGCCTGACGTCGCGGTCCTCGAGCAGCGCCCCGTACTTTTTTTCCCTCTGAAACATCACTGTATCTTATGTGTTCCCAAAATATAAGGGTTCCGAACCCAAAATACAGGTGGGCCCGCGGGGATTTGAACCCCGGTCACAAGCTCCGCAGGCTTATGTCCTATCCAGGCTAGACTACGGGCCCACATACAATTCGTTTTTTGTCTTAAATTCTTCGCAAACGTGTCCAGAAGGGGAGCGTTTCCCGTTCCCCAAAAATTTCTCATCTTCGCGCGGGCAGGGTTTATAAGTTCAAATAATGGAGTTAGGCAGGAGGCGGGACGGTGGACAAAAGAGGGATGGCTCCGGCGGTTATTGTGGTAATTATCATTGCAGTTGTGGCAGTTGTTGGAGGGGCGATACTTTTTACGCGCGGAGGCGGCACATCCAGCGGCACCGGGAGCACTTCAGGGATCATCTCGCTGACACTCACGGCAAGTAAAACAATGACTCCGAACAGCGACTATCGAACCGGCGTTTTTGACCGTATCTTTTACAATGCGTCCAGAAACAAGTTCTATCTCACAATGGCTTGCTTGGGAGCGGGATCAGAAGATAATTCATTCTCAAATCAATATTACGTTTACTACGAGTTGGACTCAGATCTCAATCAGACAGGGGTATCTGGGCTCATCCCGGTAACACAGCAGGGAGACTATGCAATCGCCTCCGATGGAACGTACTACTACTTCCTGACCGGGCACCCGCAGGGTTGGAGACTTTTTAAACTGGACTCGGACTTCCAAGTCGTGGACAATGTGGTCGTGCCGTTTAGTATCGATAACGAAGCTGGTAATGACGAGCTCCTGAACTACACGAACGGCAAGCTGTACATGGCCACGCTGTACGACACCCAAGGCACCGGTCAAAATTACTACACTGGCACCCACAACTACACGACTTACCCGCACCTTTTCACTTACAACACATCGCTTCAGTTGTTGGAAAACCACTACTTGTTGGATGAAAGCAACATCCCGGCGGGCGGGAGCATAATATTCAACGACAACAAATACCAGATTGTTACCGCCAACACCATGGGTAATTCCACACTGTCAGTTTACCAGTGGGATTCGAACTGGAACTACCTCGGCAAGACGACTCTGGTTTCGGGCGGCAATTGGTCTCAAGGGCTCCTGTATGAAAATGGTTTGTACTACCTGGCGTACCACATAGGACAACACAACAACGGAGGCGTCGTGCTGGCTGTTTACGATAATGATTGGAATAAAATCACGTCCGCAGATGTCGCGGAACGTGGCGGGGCAACGAACTCCGACAGGCCGTGGATCATAAAAGTCGGGGACAAGATTTACGTGTCTTACGACGTTGCAACGGCTTCCTCAGGCGGTGTCGAGTCCAGAGACTGGCAGTGTCACATTGACGTTTACACCGTTTCTGAACAATAGTGAAACCATCCCCAGCACCTATTTAAGCGGCCCAACCCAGTTTTAGCGGATGCAACGGCTTTTCTAAGGAAAGGCTTTGGGAACGGCTTGTCTGTTTCTTGTTGTATCTTAAAAAAAAGGAGTTAGAAAAAATGGCATATGGTGGAAGATTCGGTGGGCCGAGAAGGTCTGGACCGCGCGAAATGCACAAGGCAACATGCGCCGACTGCAAAGCAGAGTGCGAGGTTCCTTTCCAGCCGACCGAGGGCAGACCTGTTTACTGCAGGGACTGCTGGTCAAAGCACCGGAAATATTGAGGCACCCATAATTTTACCCAGTGATGGGTTTTGGGCTGTCTTGGTTGGCGGTAGCAACTGATAAATTTTTTATTTTTTCATTTTTCATAATTATTCGTCACATTTTTCCAGCACCTATTTAAACCCCCAAAATCAATTTTTGTGGATGCAACGGCTTTTCTCAGGAAAGGCTTTGGGAACGGCTTGTCTGTTCCTGGTTGTGTCCCAAGAAAAAAAGGAGTTAGAAAAAATGGCATATGGTGGAAGGTTCGGCGGGCCGAGGAGATCGTTCGGGCCTCGACAGATGCACAAGGCAACATGCGCCGACTGCAAAGCAGAGTGCGAGGTTCCTTTCCAGCCCACTGAAGGAAGACCCGTGTATTGCCGGGACTGCTGGCAAAAACGTCGGGGACCATCGAGAGGACCATAGACCCGTCGTAACACGGGGTTCTGGGCTTTCTCGTTTGGAGTAGCGATAGCTGTTGTCAAAGAAAACTTAAAACTCTCGCATGCAGAACTTGTTTCAGGGCCCGTGGCGCAGTATGGCTAGCGCGTTCGGCTGATAACCGGAAGGTCGAGGGTTCAAATCCCTCCGGGCCCACCTCACAACTCCTTCCACTTTGTCACTTTTACGGCAAGTGCCACGAACACCACAGCCAGAATCCCAAAAAGCACGAATGCCCCCGCGGCCTGGGCCGGGTTCTGGTATATCATTATCTGCCTCAGCCCGTCGTGGAAGTAATACAGCGGCATCACCTTCGCCACGCCCTGCATGAACACAGGCATCATCTCTATGGGGAAGAAGGCCCCAGAGAGGAACATCATCGGGAAGCCAATCGCGTTGCCGGCCGCGCTCGCCGCTTCCACATCTTTGATTGCCCCCCCGATCACTATCCCGATGCTGCAGAAGACTACGGCCCCGAGGAAGATCAGCAAAATCGCATAAATGTCAGGGAAGGCTCGGACGCCAAAAATGGCCCATCCAAGGGCAATCATCACGAGCGTCAGTATGAACGCAAGCAAGGCCTGGTGCAGAAGGTTCCCGACTATCCAGGACCTCTTGCTCAACGGAGTGGCGGCCAGCCGCTTTATCACGCCGTTCCTCCTGAACTCGGAAGTGTTTGCGGCGACACCGATTATCCCGTTCGTCATTATGAAAGACGCGATGTAGCCAGGCAGGTAGTAGTCCACGGCCTTGAACCCCCTCTGGGCCAGCTGGTTCTCCCCGACGCTGACGACCCCCTCCGCGCCTATCAGCCCGTTGTTGAATGCGTCGGTCACGCTTGAGATTACCCCTTTTATCACGGCCGCAGAAGTGTCGCCCTCGTCTGTGAGGAACAGCACCTCCGCGTTCTCCACGCTGAGCCCCTGTTGCCACGCCGTCAGCGCGATCACCCCGTTCTCGATAGACCCAATCTGGTTCTCCGTCATGGTGTAGCTGTAGTTATCTAAGACGAGGTTCATGGTGCTGAGAATCACGCCTGTCCTCACGTACATGTTCTTCGCCACCGCCTTCTGCTGGAAGTTTTCAGGAATGACAAGTATCCTGTAGTTCGTGAAAGACGGGTGCTCCGCCACGTAGGTCGTGATGTCTGTGCCAGGGTCCAAGTTCTCTATGGTGAAAGTCCCAGTGGAGTTCAGGACGTTTATCAGGCTGCTGGAAAGGCCCGTCTGCTGCCCGTTCTCGATGTCGAGGTTCTGAACGTGCAGGGTGTACATCTGTCCCTGGCCGCCGCTGAAAACCGTGCCGAAGATGAGCAGGAGCATGACGGGGAACATGAAAGAGAAGAACACACCGCTCTTGCTCCTGAACCAGTTCCTGACGAGCGCCGAGAATACAGCGAGGCTCCCATTCATGATGCCAGCTCCCCCTTCTCGTCGATTTTTCCTCCGGCCACCCGGAGGAACACGTCGTTCATGGAAGGCTCGCTCACGTCTATCTTGCACTTCGGGAGCTTGTAGAGTGGCAGGAGAGCCCTCGCGACCTTTTCCCTGTTCTGGAAGGCCCCAACTATGTTCCCGCCTTCGTCGGTGGAGACGTCCTTGGTGAACCTGCCCAATATCTTACGGGCGCGGCTGTCCCCCCTCGCGATTATCTTTGTTTTCCCGCCGTATTTCGAGACAAGCTCGTGAGGGGTGCCGGTGGCGAAGAGCCTGCCCTTCAGGATCAACGTTGCTCGGTCGCTCAGGGCCTCGACTTCTTCCATGTAGTGGGTGGTCAGGAAGACAGTCATCCCACGCTGCTTGAGCTCCTTTATGGTGTCCCAGAGCTCCCTGCGGGCCTGCGGGTCCAGTCCGGTGGTCGGCTCGTCTAGGAAGAACAGCTCCGGGTCGCTAGCCAGTGCCATCGCTATCCCCACGCGCTGCTTCATCCCGCCGGAGAGCGACTCAAATTTCTTGTTCCTCATGTCCCAGAGCCCCAGGCTCTCGAGGTTTCGTCTCATGTCCCCCTTCGAGCCGTAGATGTTTGATATGAGCTTGACGTTCTCCTTCACCGTCAGCCTGTCGAATGTGTTGAACTCCTGCGGCACCACTCCAATCTTTTCCTTGATCTTTGCCTCGTTGCGCTCCAGGTCCAGGCCGAAGACCTTGGCGGTGCCGCTCGTGGGCTTGCGGAGGCACTCCAGGATCTCGACTGTGGTTGTCTTCCCCGCGCCGTTCGGACCGACCATTGAGAATATCTCGCCGCGGTAGACGTCGAACGATATTTCGTCCACAGCGGTGATGTCCCCATACTTCTTTACCAAGTTCTTGACTTCAATCACTTTTTTCGTTGGCATAACCCCCCCATTTATTCCTGCGCCGTGGTTTTAAACACCACTCCAGCGCTTGACGAATTTTGGGCGGGAGCCAACACCTAAAAAGACGGAGTACCTAAAGTTGACGGAGGGATGAGGCTGAGAAAGAAGAGGCTTTTCGGCACCCGCGGCATCCGGGGCCCAATCACCACGAAGGTCACGCCGGAGTTCGTGCTGAGGCTTGGCCGTGCGCTTGCCGAGCACGTGAAAGGAAAGAAGGTAGTGGTCGGGCGGGACGCCAGGACATCGGGGGAGATGTTGTCGAAGGCCTTGACGGCCGGGCTCATCTCCGGGGGCTCTGATGTCGTAGATCTCGGTGTGGTCCCTTCTCCGTGTCTCGCTTTCACGACTCGCGTGCTGGGTGCAGGCGCCGGTGCGATGATGACAGCTTCGCACAACCCGCCGACGGACAACGGCATGGTTTTCTACCACGGGGACGGGACGGAGTTCCTGCCAGAGGACGAGCTGGCGTTGGAGGAGATGGTGCTCGACAGGGAACCGAGAAGGGTCGGATGGAACTCCCTTGGCGAGCTCCAGACTTACGATGCCAACCCGCCTTTCATCGAGGCAATCAAGAAACTCGTGAATGTGAAGCGCCAGCTGAAGGTTGTCGTGGACTGCTCGAACGGCGCGGCCTCGATGGTGACGCCGATCCTCCTCAGAGAACTCGGATGCAAGGTCGTGACGCTCAACGCTCACCTGGACGGGCATTTCCCCGGGCGTCCCTCGGAACCACAGCCATGGAACCTCGGGGACCTCATGCACACGGTGAAGGAGATCGGCGCGGACCTCGGGATAGCGCATGACGGGGACGCGGACAGGGTGGCCGCGGTGGACGAGAAGGGCAACTTCGTGAAGCATGACGCCCTGATAGCACTTTTCGCCGAGAAGGTGGTGGAGGCAAAGGGTGGCGGCACGGTCGTCACCAGCGTGAACACTTCCGTTTCAATAGAGGAGGTCGTCGCGAGGGCGGGCGGGAAGACATTCAGGACAGGGCTCGGGCGATTCACTGAGGAGATGCTCAAGCACGACGCATGTTTTGCGGGGGAGCCCGGGAAGCTGGTCTTCCTCGAGTTCGGCCCGTGGGCTGACGGGGTGCTCAGCGCCGCGAAGCTTGTGGAGCTGCTGTCGTCGGAGCTCATGTCTTTTTCAGAGATCCTGGCGGTGACAGTCCCCGACCACCCGATGTTCCACCAGGACTTCGCCTGCCCGGACGAGAAGAAGCAGAAGTTCATGGAGGGCATGCGCCGGCACATCCTGGAGAACGTTGGGGACGTGAGGGACATTCTGGAGATAGATGGGATCAGGATCAACAGGAACAACGGGAGCTGGGTCCTCGCGCGGGTTTCAGGGACTGAGCCGAAGGCCCGAGTGGTTGTGGAAGCGAGGGACGCCGCCGAGCTCGAGCAGCTTAAGAAGGTCGCCCTTGAAGGCGTGCACAAGTTTTTGGGTTAGAGAAGTTCTTAGCGTGCGATGTTTATAAATGTCCGCGCCAAGAATGGAGTGGGTGAAAAGAATGGTGAAAGCATACAGTCTGGTTTCTGCCGAGCCCGGGAAGACCACGGACGTTTTCAAGAGGATCAAGGCCGTGAACGGCGTGAGGGCAGTGGAGGCAGTGGCAGGCCCGTACGACATCGTGGCGAGGATAGAGGTGGACTCGCTGGAGAGGCTGACAAAGGCAGTCTTCGGGGAGATCCGCGGCATTCCTGGCGTGACGAACACCACTACATTGATTGTGGTTGAGCTGTGATGGCTCTGAAAGTGATCGGCCTCGTGGGAATGCAGGGTTCGGGGAAGACGGAAGTTGTCAAGGCCCTGGCGGAGTTCGACGTTCCGAACGTCAGGATGGGGGACGTTGTCTGGGGCGAGCTCAAGAAGAAGGGCATGGAGATAACTGAGGAGAACGTTGCAGAAGTTGCGAACGAGTTCAGGAACAAAGACGGGCTCGGGGCCATCGCCAAGCGTTGCATCTCTTTGATCAAGGACAAAGGAAAAGGCAAAAAAGCCGTATTGGTGGACGGCATCCGTGGGTTTGCCGAGGTCCAGGAGTTCCGCAAGAAGTTCGGGAAGGACTTCAGCCTGATTGCCGTCCAGGCGTCGGAGGAAACCAGATACTCCAGGATAACCTCCAGAGTCAGGGAAGACGACGCGAAAGGAATTCAGAAGTTCAGGGAAAAAGACAGGAGAGAGCTCGGGTGGGGCATGGGACTGGCTATGTCTTCAGCCGATTTCACGATAGTCAACGAGAAGGGAGTTAAGGAGCTCAAGGCGGAGTCGGAGAAGATTTTCCGGAAGGTTATGGGTGAGGACGAGAGAGAGACTGAGGACGAGGAGGAGGGTGAGACTGAGGCTACGGATTGAGGCCGAGGTTCGCCCCACGGAAGTAAAGGAAAAAGTAGAGGCCGCCGTCAAGAAAATATTCCCGACAATCGAGCTCAGACAGGAAGAAGGCTCGCTCGTGGGAGAGGCCGCAGATGTCTCTGTGCTTTCGCGGCTCCACCAGCTTTTGAGAATCCAGACAATTCTTGACTCCGCTCGCGCCGTAATGCTGGCTGGCAGGGAAGGAAACACTGTCAAGTTCATGTTGAACAAGCAGGTGGCGTTTGTCGGAAGGGTCAACTTCACGGAAGGGGGATCTCCGCTAGGTCCAGTTGTCGTGACGCTGGAGGCAGAGGACATCGAGCGCTTGGTAGATTATCTCGCCCCGCGAACTCGGGAAGGAAAACCGATTCAGGAAATTTCTTATTGAGCTGCTGAACAAACGCCGCGATTTTTCATTAACAGAGAATAAATCACGGTATCGCTGTCACGTAGACCATGACGTACCCGCTGGACTCTCCATCCGGATGGACGCTGACCGAGGGGTCCTTCACAAACGCGCTTTCCTCGCCCGAAGCCGTGTCCACAGTAAGCCTCGCCCCGTCGTCCAAAGTCCAAGTGCCGGTGCCGCTACTGTAACTCGCGGAGCGGATGTCCACGAAATCGTTGTGGTCCATGGGCGCGTTGACAAAACCGTAGTACTTGTACGTGTTCTCGACCCTCATCCCGTTCGACATTACCACGTTGTACCCGTTGGCTTGCGGGCCGAATGAACTGAGGGACGTGAATGTCAGCCCATCGGTCGAAGAAGCATGGTGGTTCCCTCCGGGACTCCCTCCGGCAAAGAACTCGTAGTGGTCGCCCACCCATAGAAGATTGGGATCCAGCACTTCTTCCCCACTCACTTCATACCGCGCCCCCTCGAAGGTCCAGTTGATCAGGTCCGTCGAAGTGGCGGAGAACGTGTGAGGTTTCTCGCTGCTTTGGCCCAAAGGCCCCATCGTGAAATACATCCGGTAACCATTTTCAGTAGCGACCACCGTGGGGTCGATCGGGTTGTTGGTGTAGCCGCTTGGGAAATCGCCCGAGAAGTTGAGTTGTTTGAATGTCCAGTTCACGAGGTCTGACGAATATGCCGCAACCGTAATGTTGCTCAAGTCAGCCGTGTTGTCTGCATCATGCCAGATGACGTAAAACACCCAAAGCTTTCCGTCCTTCACTATGAGGCACGGGACGTCCGCTTGATCAGTTATCGTGGTGCCAGTTCTGGTCCAATTTGTCCCGTCAGGTGAGGTCGCCACCCTCAACCGGAGGTCCCAAGGGCCATAGGATTCGGGGTTGTCGGCCGAGGCGCCGCTAGCTGGGGTGAAATCGCTCTCTCCCGCTGCCGGCTGCTGGTTTTCTGGCGGTTGGTTCTCTAGAGGTTGGTTCTCCAGTGGCTGGTTATCCGAATTCGGGGCGGAAGAGCTTGCCCCAGCTCTAGGATTCAGCAAAAGATATCCACCAGCACCAGCGACGGCGACCACAATCACTATTGCAATGATTATAACTGGTTTCATCTGCGAGCACCGAAATTTACGACTTCCTTGATTTGGTGACAAAAACCGCTGCTGCGATGACCACGATTAATACCACTGCTCCAGCGATAATGAGCATTGTTGAGTCCAAAGTGGTGGTCGCAGCTGCCTTGCCGGTCACCGCGAACGTCGAGAACCCAGGAGTAACGGCAGTGTAGTACTTGTAAGTCACATCCTCAATCCCGGTCGCCGTGGTGGTCAGCTTGCTCCACTGCCCGCCGCTGTACCTCATCAGCGCCACAGTCGAAGAGTCGATGTTGTTAGAGCTCAGCCAGGACTTCAGGACCTTGAACTCCACCGTCGCGTTTTCAACCGATACAGAAGTCGTGGCAGTAGGTGTTACTGAAAGATCAAGATAGTGGCTCACGATTATTCCTGACTCCACCGTCGTCGGGTCGGAGACTTCGGATGGTTTCGCGGACAGCTGCTCCGCCTGTACTGAAACGGAACTCGCAGCCGCACTAGTCGTGACTGAAATCGACTTCACCGGCTGCGCCGTTTCGAAATTCACGGTCATGGTCGTAGCGCTCGTGACAGCTATCGAAGACACGCCATTCTCCGCGACAGAGATTGTACTCCCCACGCTGGAAGAAATGTTTGAAACAGAAACTGCAGCGGGGGTGGTTGTAGCTGGTTGGACAACGGTCGTGCCACTAGCAGAGGCAAACTCGGTGTAGGGGTAAGTCTCGGTGGTGTAGGTTGTACTGTCATAAGAACCCCCTACGGTCTGAGAAGAAGTATATTCCCCCGCGGCTAGAGAACCGGCGGAATACAGCCCAATGACAATGCGGTAGGGACCGTTTGCATGCAAGGAATGAAGGGTAGGCCCGTTGAACTTCAGCTCAACAGTTTGGGCGCCGGTGCTGAGAGACAGCGCCTTTACGGCAATAGCTTGGTATACGTCGGCATTGTCGTAAAGCTGGCCCAGTAAGGCATAGTTAGCCGCTGTCGCCACGCTTAGGTTGACCGTTACCACCAGATTCTCGTAGAGGCCGTCGCTGTTCGTGTCCAAGCCGGAGTCGGTGGGGGTCCCAGAAAACGCCGCCCAGCTATACTCGGTAAACGATCGGGACATTGAGTAGTATCCATGGCCAGACACCCTATGGACTTTGAGGTAGCGGTTCCCATCAGTGGTCGAGGTGTAAGAAATGTTGTCAGCTTGGCCAGCGGTGTTTGTTGAAGAGGCAAGCACGTTTGAATTCTCGTCCAATAAGTACAGGTCGTAGTTTGCCGTGGAAGGTGTACTCGTGTAACCTGGCCAACTGGAGGTCCATGTTAGCGTAGTAATCCCGGCCTTGAAGATTTGGGCCGTATTAATATGAACAATGTAAAAGTCATCGTCATCGCTGGTGTCGTGGTAACCGCCGAGGTAACCTCTGCCCGGGTCTTCATGGTCATCGGTACTGTAACCGGTGCTATAGTAATACAAATAGCCAGGTATGGCGCCAGCATTCGCAATGCTTACCGCGCTCGTGATGCTGTCGGGCGCGTCATTGGTTGTTCTACCGTTGCCATCGCTGTCCACGCCCATGTCGTTCTGGTTCTCCGAGTTGGCGACAGTTATCGTCAGCGTGTAGGTTACCGAATCTACGTAACTGGCGCAAGAGACCGCGACGTAGAAGTAACCCTCATCGGTGGCACTTTGACTGCCAGAAGAGGATATACTGTAAAAATAAAAGTCGCCGTCTGCAACAGATGAATAATCACTCCTGAAAAGGGTGCTGAAGTAAACACCGCTCGACGGGGACGCCGTAACCGTGACAGTCATATATTGACCGTAAGTTGCAGGGATTTTGTAAAAGTCGACATTGTCAGAGACTCCACTTAGGGACCCGGTCCCCGAGCCCGCGGATATGGTCACAGCCGATCCCACGGTGTTCGGCGCGTCCCCGCCGGTGTCCATGTCTCCCGAGGCGGAAACGGTCTGAGCCAAAGCTGGTGTCAGAATAGCCGATAGTAAAAGAGCTGATAGCAACCAGCCCGAGATTTTTCTCATCGTTTCCAAAAGACATCTGCCTCTGCCTTTTATAGCTTTTTTAGGACAGGTCCAAAGTTTTATCCCAACAAAAAAACTCTGTCAAAAAGTAGAAACGAGCGCCGCTAGGGCAGCCCCCAGCAGGTAGTAGCAGAACACGTTGTAGCATTCCAGCAGGAAAATCTTTGCGACAACTTTGGCAGGCTTTCCCTTGAAGAAACTCCAGGGCTTGACACCGCGTGACATGAGGTAGAACTCTGGAGGCAGAGCGATTGCTGCGGCCAAGAGGATAAACGCAGAGGCAAGTTTGAACCCGACAAACCAGCTTGCAATGAAGCCCACCAACATGTACCCGGCCCATTTCTCAACCAGGCCGACCCTGGCATGTCCCCATGGCACGTCTACCCCCATGGAGCTGTACTCTTCCAGAATCCTGCGGATGGCGAATACATCCACCACTGGGAGGAGCCAGAGCATCAGACGCTTTTTCACAGTTTTAAATGGTATGAAGAAGATTTTGAGTTATCGGGCGAGAGGCGAGGAAATGTACGAGATAGTTTCGAAAGAGGTCCTGGCACCAAAAATCAAGCAGCTCGAGATCATGGCACCGCAGGTCGCCAAGAAGGCCAGGCCCGGGCAGTTCGTGGTCCTGAGGATAGATGAGAAAGGGGAGCGGATACCCCTGACGATACAGGACTGGTCGCCTGAGAAAGGGACGGTGAGCGTGGTCGTCTTGGAAATCGGTAAGACGACAAAGCAGTTGAATTCCCTCAAGGAGGGGGACCGTTTGCTGAACTTCATTGGGCCGCTAGGAAAGCCGACCGAGATCGAGAAATACGGGACGGTCGTCTGCGTCGGCGGTGGAGTCGGGGTAGCTTCGATTTACTCCATAGCTCGGGCGATGAAGGAGGCAGGGAACAAAGTCATATCAATAATAGGGGCGAAGACGGCGGAGCTGTTGATTTTTGAGAGAGAGATGAAAGACTTCAGCTACGCGCTTCACGTCACGACTGACGACGGCTCAAAGGGACAGCGCGGCTTCGTCAGCAATGCACTCAACAAGTTGATCGAGGAGGGTCGGGATATCGACCGTGTGATCGCCGTCGGTCCGGTTCTCATGATGAAGGCGGTGGCCGAAGTCACCAAGCCCCACGGTATAAAGACGATCGTCAGCCTGAACCCGATCATGGTGGATGGGACCGGGATGTGCGGCTGTTGCCGGGTGGAGGTTGGCGGAGAGACAAAGTTCGCGTGCGTGGACGGGCCAGAGTTCGACGCTCATCTGGTCAACTTCGACATCCTGCGTGCGAGAAATGATAGATACATTAACGAGGAAAAGGCCGCGCTGCACAGGTGTAAAATTCCAGACGAAGAGAGGGAAAGAAGATGACCGGAAAAGAGTTGAGAAAAAAGAAAGTCCCGATGCCGGAGCAGCCCCTGAAAGAGAGGACGAAGAATTTCAGGGAGGTGCCGCTGGGCTACACCTCGGAGATGGCTGTTGATGAGGCGAAAAGGTGTTTGCAGTGCAAGCCAAAGCCAGGAGAAAAATATCCTCCTTGTGTAATAGGGTGCCCGGTGGGAGTCAACATTCCCGCTTTCATTCTGGCAATCAGGGAGAAGAAATTCGAGGATGCCGTTAAAATTTTAAAAGAGAAGAACGCGCTGCCGGCCGTCTGCGGCAGGGTTTGCCCGTACGAGAACCAGTGCGAGGGGCGCTGCACTCTCGGGGCGAAATTTGAGCCGGTCGGGATTGGGTGGCTCGAGAGGTTTGTCGCCGACCTTGAGCGAGAGAAGCTTGGGTTCAGAGCGCCCAAGCTGCCAAAGCCAACGGGCAAAAAGGTGGCGGTCGTTGGTTCTGGGCCGGCCGGGCTGACGGCAGCAGCTGAGCTGGCGAAGCTCGGCCACAAGGTGACGGTCTTCGAGGCCCTCCACGCTCCGGGAGGAGTGCTCGTCTACGGGATTCCGGAGTTCAGGCTCCCGAAAGAAATAGTGCGAGCAGAGGTCGACTACATCAAGACACTCGGGGTAGAGCTCAAGACTGACGTCGTCGTGGGAAAGACAATCACCGCAGACGAACTGTTCGCAGAGTATGACGCCGTGTTTGTGGGGACTGGCGCCGGTCTGCCGAACTTCATGAACATACCGGGGGAAAACCTGAACGGGATATATTCCTCCAACGAGTTCCTGACCAGAATCAACCTCATGAAGGCTTACGAGTTCCCGAGCTACGACACTCCGATCACGGTTGGGAAGCGGGTCGCGACAATTGGCGCAGGCAACGTATCGATGGACTGCGCGCGGAGCGCCTTCAGGCTCGGGGCAGAGGAGTCGTGGATAATCTACAGGAGGACAGAGAAGGAGGTGCCCGCCAGGAAGGAGGAACTCGAGCGAGCGAAGGAGGAGGGCATCAAGTTCGTCTTCTTGGCAGCACCCGTGAGATACATTGGCGATGAGAAGGGGTGGGTGAAGCAGGCGGAGTGCATCAGGTTCGAGCTCGGAGAGCCGGACGAGTCGGGGAGGAGAAGGCCGGTACCAGTGAAGGGCTCAGAGTTTACGTTGGACGTCGACACGGTCGTGGTAGCCATAGGCCAGAGCCCGAACCCGTTGTTGTTGAAGCTGGTGCCCGGACTCAAGACCACAAAGTGGGGAACGATAGTGGCGGACGAGGAGGGGCGGACGTCGGTGGAGAAGGTGTGGGCCGGCGGAGACATAGTCCACGGTGACGCCACCGTCATTTTGGCGATGGGGGCCGGGAAGATAGCCGCGCAGTCAATTCACAAATATTTGAGCAAGCCATACAAATGGCAGAGCGCGTGACTCGTTGATTTCGCACGGCCGCGGTTAGAAAAGTTAAAATGTGATGAAGCTCAAAACTTATTGGGGCGATGACGAGAAGAGGGTTGCGTGAAAAAAGATGAACGGAACCTCCAGTCTGAGCCCTACTTCTGAAGCTTGACTTCCAGCTCCATCATGTCTTTGGCAACGACGGTGTTCAGGAAAATTTTCTTTGCTTGCTCCAGAAGAACGGAGTCATCCTTGTAGCGGGGGCTCACGTGGATCAGGGCCAGCTGCTTGACTCCCGCCCGCCTTGCTGTTTCTGCGGCCCCGCTCGGCGTCGAGTGGAAGTTCTCCCTGGCTTTCTCAGCAAGGTCGTCCGCCAGTGTGCAGTCGTGGATCAACACATCGGCGCCCTTTGCGAAATTCACAATGTTCTCGCTCGGCCTCGTGTCGCCAACGTACACGATCTTCCTGCCCGAACGCGCCGGGCCAAGCACTTCCTCTGGCCCGACAATTTTATCCCCGGGCAGCTCGACCGCCTCTCCGACCTTCAGTTTCGCGAGCTGTGGTCCGATCTTCAAGCCCAGCTCTTCCGCTCTTTTGACGTCCAGCTTCCCAGGCCTCTCGTCCTCCACTATGGCATACGCCAGCGCAGGGACGGGATGGTCGACGTCCGAGGTCAGTATTCTGTAACCATTTCTTTTGACCTCTTCACCCGGCTTGAGCTCGTGGATTTCCACGTCGAAGCTCAGGGTGTAGCGGGGGACTTCAAGATAGGTTTCCAAACGTTCCAGCTCACCCGCAGGGCAGTAGACCTCCAGCGGCCGTGTCCTGTCGAGCAGTGAAAGTGTCTGGACCAGTCCCGTGAGCCCAAGGAAGTGGTCCCCGTGCATGTGGGTTATGAATATGGCGTCGAGCTTCATGGGGCTGATGTGGGCGAAGGCCATCTGCCTCTGTGTCCCCTCCCCGCAGTCGAAGAGAAGCATCTCCTTTTCAAGTTGGATTGCGATTGCAGGCAGCCCGCGCTCCAATGTCGGGATGCTTCCGGTGGTCCCAAGGAAAATTATTTTCATTCACTTCCTCCTGAAAACGTAAATCTTCCGCGTCAGGCTCCTGTGCACCCTCTGCTCATGTTTTTCGATAACCCTCAGCCCGGCCTCGGAAGCGATTTCCTCGAGTTCGATTTCGGCCGGGGAGGTGATGCAGAGGTACCCCTTCTTCTCAAGAACTCTCGCCACGGATGGCAGCGCTTCATTGTAAAGTTCCTTGAGCTCGACCCCACCTGTCGTGGCCTGCCTCCCGTACGGTGGGTCCGTGGCTATAGCGTCGACCTCTAGAGACGGCAGCTTCCTGGCGTCTCCCACCATGAGCTGGAAATCGGAGAGCCCGCTCTCCGTAAGATTTTTTCTTGCCCCTTCCACCATGTCCTTCTCGATGTCGACACCGACGAGCTTTGCCCCGATCAATCCCGCCTCCAAAAGAATCCCGCCAACGCCACAGAACGGGTCGAGAAATGTCTTCTTTCGAGGGGTCCTGGCCAGGTTGACCATGCACCTTGCCATTGTCGGCATCATCGTCCCCGGGTGGAAAGCCGGCCTCAACGTCGGACGGCGCCTGTTGAGCTGGCTCGTGTTCACCCGCTCCAGAACCATGCCGAACACACATTTCTCTCCCGACAAGACACCCAGAAGCTCCACCTCGGGGTTGTCAAGGTCGACCTCGAAGTCTATCTCCTCAGCTATGATGCCGGCTATGTCGTCGGCCAGCTTGAGCTTGTCCAGCCCTTCGGAGCTCCGCTTCACCCGTTTGATCCTTACGGCGAATGTCTTTCCATGGGGGAGCAGGTCCACGACGTCAGAGCTTCCCACGGCTTCCATTATTTCCCCCTTCTTGGCGCCCGTTGTGCAGAGGTGAGTGCAGATCTCTCTCGACATCGCCAGCCTGGAGGCCAAAGCCTTCGCCTCGGCCCTGGTCTCGACTATCATGACCTGGTCAAGCTGCTCCACGACCTTGAATGCCTTGTGCTCGGCCTTTATGGCTGCCCCGACTTCGGCGGCTGGAAGAGTGGGGTGCTCCCCGGAAAGAACGAACATCAGTTGCTTCATGTGAACCCTAACGAACCGCTTCCTCAATCAACGGAGATACCGAGACGACGCTGGACGAGGTCTCAATCGTGTCCGTGGCGATTATCTCTTTGATCCCCGCGGCCTTCAGCTTCTCGCGGGCGTTTCCCACCAGGACCGCGTGGGTGCAGGCGGCGCGGATGCTTCTCGCCCCCAAACTCCGGAGTATCTTTGCAGCTTCGACCATACTCCCTCCGGTGCTGACCATGTCGTCCACAATCACCACGTCCCTCCCCGTGACATCCAGCTTCTTCGGCTTCGTGACGACCTTTGTGGGGCTCAGCCTGTGTTTTTCCAGGTAATCGTGCTCCGCCCCGAACTCCTCAGCCACAATCTTTGCCCGGTCCTCAGAACCCTGGTCGGCCCCGAGCGCAAGCGGGTTTTTCATTCCAATCTTTTTCAGGTATCTTCCGAGAAGTGGCATCGCCGTGAAGTTCTTTGCAGGGATTGGAAACTCTTTCACGGTTTCTTCCTCGTGGATGTCGACCGTCACGAGCTCGTCCGCCCCGGCCTGCTTGATCAGCTTCACGATTGTTTTCAGGCTTACGGCCTCCCCGGGCTTGAAGCGCTTGTCCTGCCTCGCGTAGGCGAAGTACGGGACGACGGCCGTGACGCGGGAGGCGCCAATATCTTTTGCGGCATCCAGAAGCAGGAAGAGCTCCATCAGGTTGAGGTCCTGCGGGAAGCATGTTGACTGGACTACCACCGCATGTTCTCCATCCAGCTCGGTGCCAAGCTTCAAGTACAGTTCACCGTCCGGGAAGTGCTGCAGCTCAGGTTTCAGAAGCTTGCATTCAAGCCGTCTTGCAACGCGGGCGGAGAGCTTTGGAGACGCCGACCCTGTTATGACTATCACCACGACCACCACTCGAGGATTTGTTTCACGGGATTAAAGCCTTCGGGGAGAATTCTTTAGCCAACGTTAATACTTATTTGGTAATTTAGTGTAGCGAGTCCCAAGACCTGGTGCGGCGGCTGTTGTTTACGACAAAAAGGTGTGCCATCCACCTAGGCGGTATTCACCAGCCGTTTCTTGGCGGAAGCTGTTTTATCCCAGAAAAACACACTCCTGATGGAATAATGGAAGCAAAAACTGAACGTGGCAGGGAAAAGCGCTCGAGGTTCTTGTCTATATTGAAACCCCAGCGAGAGGAAGGAATAGAAATCAAGCACAAAAGGGCGCGCGTGATTGGGGTCTTCTCATGCAAGGGGGGAGTAGGGAAGACAACCACAGCGGCCAACATTGGCATGTATCTGAACCAGCGCATGAAGGGAGAGGTCCTTGTCTTCGACGCAAACCTAAATGCCCCAAACCTCGGCCTGCAGTTTGGGGAACTCACGCCACGGGTCACGATTCACGATGTTCTCGCGGGGGAGCTGCCGATTGAAAAGGCCATAGTGAAATGCCACGATTTGCCCGCCGTACTGGGGTCGATAGCATTCGGAGACGAAGTCCAGATGGTCGATCTCAAGGGCCATATCGAGGCCCTGAGACAGAAGTACAAGATCATTGTTATGGACACGGCGCCAGGGATTGGGCCGGAGGTTGTTGCGGCAATGCGAGCCTGTGATGAAATCTTGGTGGTCACTAACCCTCTTGTGCCGACCGTCGCGAGCACCCTCAAAAGCTTCGGCGCGGCAGACAGGTACAAGGTGCCAGTGATCGGCGCCGTCGTCAACATGGTGAGGCACGAGCCGTTCGAGCTCCCCGCAGATGACGTGAGGAAGGCATTGGGTTGGCCCATCCTAGCCGAAGTGCCGGAGGATCCAAAGGTCCGAGAGGCCATGGCTGCCGGGGTTCCGGTCGTGCGCCATGACCCGAAATCACCCGCCGCGCAGAGATTCGCCAAGCTGGGAGAGTACATACTGAAGCACGTTGAAAAAAGCAATCCCTGAAAGAGCAGCACTCAGTTGTTTTGACCAGTTTGTTTTTTCTTTTTGTGAGCGATGTCCTCCAATCGTTCGAACTTTGCCTTTTCAGCCTTGCTGGGCTCCTGTACTCTCTCCAGCGGCTCTTCAGTTGACAAGTCCGCTTGGGTTTTTTCAGTGTAACTATCCAGCCATACCAGGAAGTCTGCCCTTTCCATGGGTTCTCCTGTCCTATCGATAGGCTCCCTTGCGCGTCGTTCCTTGGGAGTGAGCACAGCTCGTTTGAGACGCTTGAGCATCCTGGAGCGTCTCGTGACCCTGAGGTAAACATAGGCGCCCAGCGCTCCGGCTACTCCGACCATCCCCAGTATCGCAATCGCTAGCGGAGGCAGCCCGACAAGTGGTATCACTCCAGTAACTCCTGTCTTTGTCCCACCGGAGATGGTAAACACTGAGAAACCAGGGGTCGTAGCTTCAAAGTAGAAGTATTCGTTGTCAGAATTCTGCACCACAGTCGGCAGATTCTCCCATGTCTCTCCAACCAGCCTGAGCAACCTGATGGTGTTTTCGTCGATGTTGTGGTTTTCAATCCAAAGTCTGGGAACTTTGAACTCTATCTTTGCCGCACCCACGTTGTTGTCATCAACATTCAAGTTGATCATGTAGAATGTGTATGAAACGCCAGGCGGGGTTGGTGCCCATTCGAACATTTGCAAGAATTCCTCGTTCGTGAACTCAACAGCTTCAACGCTGATTCCCTCGGCAGAACCAACGACTGTTAAAGTTATTCTTGCCACTGACAGGTCATCTGATTCAAGGTCCAGTATCCCAGATCCTCCGGCAGGTATGGATTCAATCTGGGCCGTAGCGGCAGGCGCAAACCTGACGGCGAGTCCCCTGCTGTCGCTCCAGGTGCCTAGGCCTGCGCCGTTGACCGCCCTCACTCTCCAGAAGTAGAAACCTTCGGATAGATTCTCACTCTCGGACAATGCATAGGATGATCCTCCGAGTCCAGTCCTCGCCAAGATTGGTGAGGCGAAGTCTGGGCTTGTGCCGATGACGAACTCGTAGGTCACGCCAGAGATGTCTGCAACGTCGGACCAGTCGAAGGCAGGGGTTGCGTTGTTTGTTAGGTTTTCATCGGCTGGTAAAGTCAAGGCCGGTTTCAGCGGAGCCGTGTAGTCCACCATGCACCTTGAGTCCGCGGCGAGGGGTGACGGCTCGACGTTGTTGTCGTTGTCTGTTGCTGAGCTGTAGAACTCGTAGTATCCCGCGCCAGCAGGAGTGGTGAACGTCCAGGACCACGGCTCTTCCGTGTCTGCGCCGTAAGACGTCCAGCTACCCCAAGTCAAGCTGTCGTTCGAGTATCGGTAGTATAGCTCCACACCGACGACGCTACCATAGCTGTCGCTGGCAGTGGCAGTAACAGTGAACGACTGTGACGCTTGCCAGTTGAGCGCGAGTGGGTAGACGCTTGAGGTCGGTAGCAGCAGCGGTGCCTGAGTTATGGTCAAGGAATAGTTTACAGAGCGGATTTTCCCGTCCCCGCCCGTGCCCTTGATCACAATATTGTATGTGCCTGGGCGTGCGTCATAACTCACATGAATGGCCACAGTTGCGCCGAACGATGGAGTGTAGTTCTCTGGTGAAAAGCCGACAGTGACGCCGCTGGGTTGACCGCTAGCGCTCAGCGCTACCCAGTAATTGTAGCCGCCAATTTTCGCGATGTTGACTGTGGTGGTTACCGAATTTCCCTGCTGGACTGTGCCGCTCGTCCCGCTGAGCGAGACACTGAAGTCCGCTGGCGGCGGAGGCGGCGGAGCCGGAGTTGAGATATCTACAAACCATGTGCTTGACCAATCGGATGTTACACCGCCTTTTGTTGCCCTCACTCGCCAGTAGTACCTGCCGTCTGCAAGAGAACTCGTAGGCGTGAACTCGTTGTCAGTGACAACAGTGTCTATCTCTGGGGAGGCGAAGTTGGCGTTGTTGTCCACCTGAAGTCGGAAGCTGTCCGCCGGTCCAGAGATGTACCAGTCAAAGGTGGGGGTGGTGTCGGTGGTGCTTGCGCCGTTGGATGGCGAAAGAAGAACTGGCGCTGGGACCACATAGGCGCTGACGGCCCCACTCCAACTTCCGACAACTCTCCACTGCGCAGGTGCGCCCACTATAACACTCCAGCTATCAACCGTTCTCCACTGCGCAGGCGCGCTCACAGTTCCACTCCAGCGCTCTACACTTCTCCAGCTGGCAGGTGCGCTCACAGCACCAGTCCAGCACTCGATTGTTCTCCACGTACAGATTGAGAGTCGGTAGCTGTCCGACCAAGCACCTTGGTTGCCCACGTTGTCTATTGCCCGGACGCGCCAGTGGTAGGTCCCCGCGGTCAAGAATGTGTATGAGTAGGCGTTTTCAGTCACGTTTTCGTTGTCCACGAGCGGCGATGAGAAGTCGTTGTCGTTGTCCACCTGAATCCGGTACCTTGCGATTCCGGAGCCATTGTCCGTTGCGTTTTCCCACTGGAATGTCAAGTTTCCTAGCGGGACGCATGAGACGTTCTCCGGCGAGAGGAGCTGTACTTTGGATGGTTCGGAGTTGTCGGTTTGGAACCATCTGACCTCCGACCAGCTGCCTTCTTCCCCGGCGTTGTCTTTGGCTTTCACATGCCAGTACCATGTTCCAGCTTCCAAGGCTGGCGTCACCCAGTTGTCTGATGATATCCACCCAGAGGCGTGCTTGAGCCCAATGAAGTCGGGCGTTGTAGACACTTCTGCGTAATAAAGCACTGGCACCGAGTTCTCAATGATTTGATTCCAGTCAAGGTTGGGTGTGGCGCTGGACCAAGCTTGGTTGTCGGGTGAGACGAGGATCGGAGCGGCCGGAGCCACCGTGTCAATAGTAACTTCCCACTTCTCAGACCAGGCCCCAATTTGTCCCCTTCTGGTCATGCGCACGCGCCAGTAGTAGAGGTTGTCCCCAAGCGGCGTCGGGGTGTAGTCACTGGCTGTAATAATGATGCTGATTGTTGGTGAAGAGAAGTTCGAGTCGTTGTCAAGCTGGAATGTGAAGTCGTCAGCCGGTAGAGTGTTTTCCCAGTCGAAGAGCGGCGTGGTGTTGGCAGTGTTTGTCCTGTTGGCAGGTGAGAGAAGAACTGGCGCCGGGACAGGGGCACCCATAACAGCACCCGTCCAGCTTTCAACCACCCGCCACGTTGCAATCGCGAATGTAAATTTATTTGAAAATACACTCGGGCTGTTGCCTTGGTATCCCCGAACTCGCCAGTAGTAGGTGCCAACTTCTAAACCCGCGGGGAACTTGGCATCCAAGTCGTAGAAGTTATCTGTGGTGTTGTCAAGAATGGTTGGAGAGGAAAAGTCCCCGTCGTTGTCTATCCATATCTCCCAGTTATCGGAGACACGGACGTTGTCCCAAACAAACGTAGGAGTAATTTTATCCGTAGAACTCCAGTTTAGCGGAGAAACAAGTTCGGGCATAAGCGTGTCGATCCTGAACATCCGGTTCTCAGACCAGGCCGAGTTCTCGTAGTCCCTGAACGCCCGTACGCGCCAGTAGTGAATGTTGTCTGCGAGCTCAGTGACAGGAGTGCAAGTGCTTGCGGTGGTCACAGTGTCTATCTCTGGCAGGGAGAAGTCAGCGTCGTTGTCCACTTGGATCTGGAAGTTGTCGGCTGCCTGGGCGTTGTCCCAGTCGAAGGTCGGGGTGGTGTCGGGAGTGTTTGCCCCGGCGGTGGGCGAGAGAAGAATTGGGGCCGGGACAGGGGCACTCGCAGTCACACTCCAACCCGTGATGAATCTCCAAACCGGAGCGGTCGTTGAGATTGTGTCAGTCCATCTCTCAATCGCAGACCAAGCTGATGTGGGCACGCTGACGATCCCGCTCCAGCTCTCCACAGCATGCCAGCTCGGAGCAGCCGTGCTCACAGTACTCGTCCAGCTCTCAATCTTATGCCAGCTCGGAGCAGCCGTGCTAACAGTACCAGTCCAGCTCTCCACAGCATGCCAGCTCGGAGCAGCCGTGCTCACAGTACTCGTCCAGCTCTCAATCTTATGCCAGCTCGGAGCAGCCGTGCTAACAGTACCGCTCCAGTTCTCAACAGCATGCCAGCTTGGAGCAGTCGTTGAGACCGTCCCACTCCAGGTCTCCATAGCATGCCATACCGGAGCAGCAGTGCTCACAGTTCCGCTAGTCCAACTCTCGATTGATCGCCAAGCCGGAGCAGTCGTTGAGACCGTCCCACTCCATTTCTCCACAGCAACCCATCCAGCAGTTGCAGTAACAGTTCCACTCCAGCTCTCCACAGCATGCCAGCTCGGAGCTACGGTGCCGGCGATCCCACTCCAGCTTTCGATAGCTGACCAAGCCGGAGCAGTCGTTGAGACCGTGTCAGTCCAGCCCTCAATCGCAGCCCAAGCTGATGTGGGCACGCTAACAGTTCCACTCCAGCTCTCCACAGTCCTCCAGCTTGGAGCAGCCGTGTTTACAGTTCCACTCCAGCTCTCCACAGCAACCCATCCAGCAGTTGCAGTAACAGTACCGCTCCAGCTCTCAACAACATGCCAGCTCGGAGCAGCCGTGCTCACAGTACTCGTCCAGCTCTCAATCTTATTCC
>Ga0315279_10003051_pt1 | contig 24022 bp, 20 predicted proteins | sample YL17G06_20_MG_FD_203694 | JGI IMG/M metagenome (GOLD analysis project Ga0315279, IMG submission 203694) | Sediment microbial communities from Yellowstone Lake, YNP, Wyoming, USA - YL17G06_20 | ecosystem: Environmental > Aquatic > Freshwater > Lake > Sediment | place: USA: Wyoming | collected...
GCGAGGGCTTCCTCCAGCAACCGGCTGGCGTGTTCGTCACGCGCGACGGCGACCTCATCATCGCCGACACGGGGAACGACCGCGTCGCCTTCGTCAACCGGCTCGGCCGGATCATCGGTACCATCGGCGCTCACGGCACCGGGCCGGCGGCCTTCGACGGGCCATACGACGTGGCGGTCACGCGCGACGGGCATCTGTGGGTGACCGATAGCGGCAACGACCGGCTCCAGGTCTTCAGCCTCACGCGCCTCACCGAGTGAGGTACCGCCTGTGCGCAGCGTCATCTCGGCGAGCCGCCGCACCGACCTTCCCGCGTTCCACCTCCCGTGGCTCCTCGACGCCGTCCGACAGGGCGCCGCCGACGTCGAGAGCCCGTTCCGCGCGGGCCAGGTCCGCCGCGTGAGCCTGCGCCCCGACGACGTGGCGTGGTTCGTCTTCTGGTCGCGGAACTATCGCGCGTGGCTCCGGCACCGCGACGCGTTCGGGGACTATCGCGTGGCGTTCCACTTCACGATCACCGCGGGGCATCCGCTCCTCGAGCCGGGAGTGCCGTCGGCGGACGAGGCGCTGCGCCAGGCGGAGGGGCTTGCCCGGGCGTACGGCGGCCCGCGCATCTTCTGGCGGTACGACCCGATCGTGGTCTGGCAGGATGCCGACGGCGTGCAGACGAACCACCGGCAGGCGGTCTTCGCCCGGCTCTGCCGCGAGCTCGGCGCGCTCGGCGTCGAGCGCTGCATCACGAGTTTCGCCTGCTGGTACGGCAAGGTGCGCGCGCGCATGCGGCGCCTCGGGCTCGTGCCGATCGACCCGGCGCCGGAGGAGCAATGTCGGGTCGCATCGGAGCTGCGCGATATCGCCGCCGCGCACGGGATTGCGGTCGCGGCGTGCTGCACGGCGGATCTCCTCGCCGTGCCGGGGATCGTCCCGGCGCACTGCATCGACGGTGATCTCCTCTCGCGCCTCGGCGGCGAGCCGGTGAGCGCCGAGGCCGCACCGACGCGCGAGGGGTGCGGCTGCACGAAGTCGGTCGATATCGGCAGCTACGCCCAGCGGTGCGGGTACGACTGTCTCACCTGCTACGCGAGCCCGAGCCTGCGACGCTTCGACTCGTCCGACGCGGCGAGCCATACCTAGCGGCGCGGCTCGTGCGGGCGCGCCGCGATGCCCTCCGCGACGAAGGGGACGGTCTCGCCGAGGAGGCGTACCACGCGCTGGATGCCTGCCTAGCGTTCCTGGAGAGCGCGCGGGATGGCGCGGTGAAGGAACTCGCGCCGGAGACGGCGACCCCAACGCGGGTGTGGCCTAGAAAGGGACTCCTTAGGGACCTTCATGCGAATCCGACAGGAGGGCTGTACTTCGAAGTCACCAATGTCGGCACTGGCCTGCCGGCAGACGGTCGTCTTGGCGATTCTACGAGGTCACGCTGCGCGCTAGTGCCTACTTTCGCAAGTTCATGTATGCGGAACTGGCTGTCGAAGTCCCAGCAGATGGGCTTTCTCTTCCGCAGTATTCGTATGCTTTCTTCTGCAAGTAGGCACTAGACCCCTCGACGTGCGCCGCCAACTGGCGCCACCCAGCGCCGCAGGGAGAGAGAAGTGGTACGGACAGGCTATGGAACGGGTTCGTAGATGCCGTGGCCAAGGAAACGAAGGATGCCTTGGTCCCGAAGCACCTGGAGTTGCTGGCGTATCTTGGGTCTCACGTTCTGGTTGGAAGGATGCCTCCGTGCAAGGTGCTCCTCGAACGCGTACATCTCAGCAAGCGTGAACCTACGATCACCAATGCGGCGAACGCACTGGAGTACCTCCGCTACCCAACCCCGGGCTTCGGCCGCCCCGCCGGCCAGCCAGCTGAACCGCGCCCACTGGCGCCGCACGGTTGCTCTTTCCACCGCGTTTCCGCCGCTGATAGCCGCGACCATCGCATCGGGTGGCAAAGCGTGCAGCAGCAGGTTGCACCCGACCCAGCCGGCTCTTCTAGCAGTCGCTGCCAGTGGCCGACACTGCTCCAGCGCGTCCAACGTGATGAAATGCGAAGGTACGAAGAGCAGATCTCGTACTGTCAACTGGACGCGGTCGTAGCGCAGGAGTGCGAAGTGCGGAGCCGTTCCCGCCAATACCCTTTCGCACATGGGAGCGTAGGCTGCATCTCGCACCTTGCCTGCAATGACGCCCGCCTTGGATTTCAGTTGGTACTCGGCGCCGCACGATGTGCAAAGGAAATCCACAGCCTTGGCGTTGTTCGCGGTACGCACTACCGTGTCACTGGGACATGCAGGGCAGTAGCCGTTCCGGCTAAACCAGTCTTCTGTCAGGCACCTGGCGCGCTGAGAAGGACTGCGGTAGGCGTCTGCCACGGAGACATCGAATGTGGTGTCCACTATGGTGCTCACCATTACACGGTTTGAGAAGTCATCCAGCGCCCCGCTACTCCCCCATCAACCGCGTGTACAGCTCCGGTCGCCGCAGCCGGCGCATGTAGTTGTCCGCCGGATCGGCAAGCTCGACGGTCGCGTGGGTGATCGCGTCGGTTTCCTGGCGGAGGACGCAGATTTCGCTCCGGCTATTGATGACGACGGTCTTCTGCGGATGGGTGAAGACGAGCGACAGGGCGTTCTCGTGCGCGCGAGCGACGAGGACCGAGTCGTTCCAGCCGGTGAAGACGCCGTACGACGGGACGAGGAGCACCTGCGCCCCATCCAGCATCAGGCAGCGCGCCACCTCCGGCACTCGGCGGTCGAAGCAGATCATGATCCCGACGCGGCCGAGCGGCGTGTCGAAGGCGCGAATTTCGCCGCCGGGCCGGTTGAAGTAGCGCGCGGCGTCGTAGCCCTCGTTGAAGTGCGTCTTGCGGTAGGCGCCGGCGGTCTCTCCGTCGCGGCCGATCCACAGGGCCGTGTTGTACGCCTCGTCCCCGATGCGCTCGCAGAACCCGATGATGGCGTGGACCGACCGCGCGCGGCAGAATTCCCGGAACCGCCCGATCATCTCCCCGTCGATCGGCTCGGCGAGGGCGAGCATCTCCGCGCCGCGGTCCTCCTTGATCGCCTCCATGACGACGTAGCCTTCGAGGCAGCCCTCCGGCGTCATGATGAGGTCGGGCGACCCGCTCATCGCCGCATCCATGAAGGCGAGCATCTTCTCGCAGTTGGCGGCCTTGTCCCACTTTCGGGGCATGATGGAGCAACTGGCGATGCGGATCGCGGACGGCATGGGCGGCGCTCCTGTCGTGGCGGCACGGGGAATGGAAGGAGTGGCGGCCGGTCAGCTCTTCTTGAACTTCCGACCGATGGCCTTGCGCCAGTCGAACTCGGTGTCGAAATCGTACACGCCCGTGAAGTCGTCGATGTTGTCGTCCTCGGTCTTGCCCATGAGGCGGGCCTTGACGAGGTTGAAGACGATCTCGCCGAAGTCGCGCGTCTCCCGGACGCCCCAATACTCGAACACGGTCTTCGTCATGGGGCCGAACTGCTCGAGCCCGTGCTCGGCGATCCCGTGGAGGAGCTGCTGGCCCGTGACGTGTCGGCTCTCCCCGGTGAGGTGGAGCGAGTTCACCGTGTACTGGAGCGCCTCGAAGACGAAGAAGTACGCGTCCTTGCGGTATCGACCGTCACGTTCCGCAACCTGCTCGATGCGTTCGATGAGATCGCTGTGCGTCATATCGTGCTCCACGTGCCGCCCTCGGAGCCGGTCGTGCGCCGCGGACGGCAGTCAGAAGTCCACCGTGTCGCTTCCGGCACGCCGTTGGCGCCGCGACGCAGCGCCTCCGGGCTTGATCTCCCAGACGAGCTCCGCCTGTTCCCGCTGATTCTTCGAGATGACGAGCCGGATCTCGGGCAGGTCGGGCGGCAGCGTCTCGCCCCCAAACGGGGTGCGCAGCGGGAAGTACAGGTTGATGGTCCGCCGGTACAGCCCTCTGCGGACGGGCGCCCGGCCCGGCGCCGGCAGGGTATCTCGCCGGACGATCACCGGCGCCTCCATCTCGACCCGCACCGGCTCGTGCATGATGCCGTCCTCGTTCCGGATGTAGATGTCCCAGAACCGAGGGTTGAGCGAGTTGACGCTGAAGGTGGATTGCATGTCGAGCTGGATGCGGAAGTACTTGTCCGTCGAGTGCGTTCGGTCGTAGTCGGCGCGTTTCCGGCGGAAACAATCGCCCGTGGCCGGCGTATCTACCCGACACGAGTCCGCGAGGACGGCGGCGATGAGGTCTTCGCCGTACAGGGTCGCGGAGAGACGGACGCGCGGGCCGGAGTCCTGATCGCTGAGCGGGTCGGGCACTTCGGTGCGCGTGGTCCACTTGACGCGCGCGAGGCTGTCGTTGGCGACGTTGGCGCCGCTCAGCTCGAGGGGGTACGGCACGGCCTGGCGCGGTATGCTTGAGGTCGTGTTCGTGGGGCTGCACGCGGCGAGGCCGATGGAGGCGAGCAGCCCGGCCACGTGGCGCACGCGACGAAGATCGCGCCGCGCATGACCGCAGTCGTGCCGCGCATGACCGCAGTCGTGCCGCGCATGACCGCGGTCGTGCGATGTCCTGGAGCAGATTGCCATGGGTCTTCCCCGGCGTGAGAATGAGCCTTCTATCATGGTGAAGTATACGCTGCTTAGCGAAGAACGGTCAAGCGATGTCACCCACCGAGAACTTGCCACCAAACCGCGCGGCGGGATACCTTTAGGTCCATGATGGAACTTACCGCTCCGCGATCGGACCTCGGCGCCGCGCCGCACGGCGGTGCTCAGCCTGCTGCCGCGCGCACCGACATCAAGGGCCTGCTGCCCGATGAGCTGCGCGAGTTCATCGCGCGTCTCGGCAAGGAACGCTACCGCGCCAGCCAACTCCTGCGCTGGGTCCACGGCCGCGGCGTACACGATTTCGACGAGATGACCGACCTCACGAAAACCTTCCGCGAGGAGCTGCGCCGGATCGCCAGGGTCGAGCATCTCGGGGAGATCGCCCGCATCCGATCGGCGGACGGCGAGACGACGCGCCTCGTCTTCCGCCTCGCCGACGGGCTCCGCATCGAGACGGTGGCCATGCAGGACGACGACCGGCGCACCGTCTGCGTCTCCTCGCAGGCAGGCTGTGCCCTCCAATGCGACTTCTGCGCCACCGGTCAGCTCGGCCTCGGCCGGAACCTCACGGCCGGCGAGCTCGTGGACCAGGTCATCCAGGCGGCGAAGCTCTTCCCGGGGCATGAGCGACCCGCGACGAACGTGGTCTTCATGGGCATGGGCGAGCCGCTCCAGAACTACGACGCCGTCGTCCGCGCGGTTTGTCTCCTGAGCCTGGAGATGGGCCTGGCGATCTCGGCGGCGCACGTGACCGTGAGCACGGCCGGCCTCGTGCCGATGATCCATCGCCTCGCCGCGGACCTGCCGCGGGTCGGCCTCGCCATCTCGCTCAACGCGACGACCGACGAGGTGCGCACCAGGCTCATGCCGATCAACCGGCGCTATCCGCTCGCCGAACTCATGGCGGCGGCCGCCGCGACGGCGAAGGCCTCCGGCCGCCGGTGGGTGACGTTCGAGTACGCCCTCATCGACGGCGTCAACGACTCCGACGAGGATGCGCGACGGCTCGTCCGCATGACGTCGTCGTTTCCGTGCAAGATCAACCTGATCCCGTTCAACCCCGTCCCCGACCGGTCCTATCGCCGCCCGCCGGTCGAGCGGATCGAGCGGTTCGCGGCGATCCTCGCCGATCGGAGGCGGACGGTGACGGTCCGCTGGAGCAAAGGCGACGACATCACCGCGGCGTGCGGGCAGCTACAGGCGCTGGCGGCCGCGGAACCAAGCGTAGGCCCGGCAATGTAGATATCGTGCAACCGGGGCTCCGGTCCACCGCCGGGCGGGGCCGTCTCCGACCGGGTGCATCGCACCCATCTCGGCAACCGGACACCAGCAGAAGGAGAGGCCGGTGTATCGACAGGCAGTCATGTCGTTCGCGTGCGCCGCGACCGTGGTGGCGGCGACGACGCTCGCGGCGTCGCGGGCGCCGGCGCAATCCCTCGAAGATCGCGTCGTCGAGCACCGGCTCGACAACGGGATGGTCTTCCTGCTCGTGCCCCGGCCCGAGGCACCCGTGTTCGCCGGGACGATCATCGTCCGCGTCGGCGGCGTGGACGAGCCGGCGGGCAAGACCGGGCTCGCGCACATGTTCGAGCACATGGCGTTCAAAGGCACCCCATGGATCGGCACGCGCAACTACTCGGCCGAAGAACGCATCCTCGGTCAGATCGACAGCGTCGCCGCGCTGTACGACCGCGCGCTGGCGCCGATCCTGCCCGCCCAGCGGGACGTGCTCGACGCCCTCGAACGCCGCACGCTCCAGACCATCATGGAGTCGGGCCCGCCGACGGACGACGTCGCCCTCGCCGACACGCTCGCCGGCGCCCTCGCCGAGACGCTCCGCGTCGCCGGCGGCCAGACGTATCCTTCGCTCGATGCCTACGTCCGCGCGGAACAACTGGCCGCCGCGCTCAAGCGGCTCCAGGCCGTCCACCGGAGGTACGTGGTGAAGGACGAGTTCTCTCAGATCGTGCGCGTGAACGGCGGCGCGGACTTCAACGCGGGGACGAGCAAGGACTACACGATCTACTACGAGCAGTTCCCGTCCAACCAGCTCGAGCTGTGGGCGATGCTCGAGTCCGAGCGGTTCCTCTACCCGGTGCTGCGCGAGTTCTACAGCGAGCGGGACGTCGTGATCGAGGAGCGCCGCATGCGCACCGACGACGATCCGGAAGGCAAGCTCTACGAGCAGTTCCTGGCGATGGCGTTCATCGCCCATCCGTACCGCGTGCCGACCATCGGCTGGACGAGCGACCTTCAGCAGTTTACCGCCGAGGACGCCGCCGAGTTCCGCCGGCGCTACTACGTGCCGTCGAACGCCGTCGGCGTGCTGGTCGGCGATTTCGACGTGGGCCGGACCACGCGCCTCATCGACCAGTACTTCGGGCGAATTCCGCGGATGGCGCCCGCGCCCGAGGTGCGCACCCAGGAGCCGCCGCAGGACGGCGAGCGCCGCGTCGAGGTCGAGTTCAACGCCGAGCCCATCGTCATGATCGGCTACCACAAGCCGAACTACCCGGCGCCCGACGCGTACGTCTTCTCCGTCATCGCGAACATCTTGCGCGATAGCGGCCCGTCGTCCCGGCTCTACCGACGCCTCGTGAAGACCGGCATCGCCCGCGACGTGAGCATCTACGAGGAGACCCCCGGCTCTCGGTACCCGAACATCGTCATGTTCGCGGCGACGCCGATCGCCCCGCACACGACCGCGGAGATCGAGGGGATCATCTACGACGAACTCGACAGCCTCGCCCGTACGCCGGTCTCCGAGATCGAGTTCGAGAAGGTGAAGAACCAGCTTCAGGCGAACTACATCCGCGACATGACGGACAACGGGCAACTCGCGGAACTCCTGGCCGATGCGCAGGCCGTCCACGGCGACTGGCGCCTCGTCGCGACGCACCGGGAGATCGTCTCCCGCGTGACGCCGGACGACGTCATGCGCGTGGCGCGGACGTACTTCACGAAGGAGAACCGGACCGTGGCGACGCTCGTGCGGCCGGGCGGCACGACGGGTGCCGCACTCGCACCGGAGGGGGACCGCTGATGATGGCTCGATCTCGGTATCCGACGTGGCTGGCCCTCCCGGCGCTCGCGCTCGCGATCGGCTGCACGGCGACGCAGGCCCCGCGTTCGGCCCCGCCACCGCAGGCCTTCGATCCCTCCCTCCTCGCGCGGGCGAACGGCCTCCCGAAGCGGCCGGATGACCTGCCGAAGCCCGACTCGATCCGCTTCACGCCGCCGGAGACGTACACCACCGTCCTGTCGAACGGGATCAAGCTCTACGTCCTGGAGAACCACGAGCTGCCGCTCGTCAACGTGGACGTGCTCGTCGGCAACGGCTTCCGGTGCGACCCGCCCGATCGACCCGGCGTCGCATCGTTCACCGCGAGCGTCATGCGGCGTGGCGGGTCGGTGCGCGTGCCCGGCGACGTGCTCGACGATACCCTCGACTTCCTCGCCACGTCGATCTCCGTCGGCATGGAGGGCGAGGCGGCCACGGCGAACCTGAACGTGCTGGGGAAGGACTTCGCCACCGGCCTATCCCTCTTCGCCGACGTGCTCATGGACCCCGGCTTCCCGCAGGCCAAGCTCGACGAGACGAAGCGCCTCACGCGGGAGAGCATCCGCCGACGGGACGACGACCCGTACGAGATCGCCCGGCGGAAGTTCCGCCAGGTCGTCTACGGCGCGACGAGCCCGTTCGCGCGCCAACTTGAGTTCGCCGACGTGGACCGCATCACCCGCGATGATCTCGTCGCCTTCCACCGCACGTGGTTCCGGCCGAACATCACGTACATGGCCGTCTCCGGCGATATCGGCACGGACGAGGCGGTGGCGATGGTCCGCGACGCGTTCGCCGCGTGGCAACCGGGGCCGGTCCCCGACGTGGTGCTGCCGCCCACGGACGACGGAATGCGGCCAGGCGTGTATATTTACCCCAAGGACGTGACCCAGGCGGCCATCCGCATGGGATGGGTCGGCATGCCGCGGCACAGCCCGGACGAGTACGCCGTGGACGTGCTGAACCAGATCTACGGGCAGGACACGTTCACTTCGCGCCTCGGCACCGAGGTGCGCTCGAACCGCGGGCTGGCGTACTACGTCTTCGGCGTCGTCCTGTCCGACCCGGACCCGCGGCAGGGCATGTTCGTTGCCGCTGCCGGCACGCGGGTGGACAAGACGTACGAGACCATCGGCGTCATGCGGCAGGTGACGGCCGGCATGAGCCGGCAGCCGATCAGCGATGAAGAGATGGCGACGGCGAAGGACGCCATCGTCAACTCGTTTGTCTTCCAGTACGACTCTCCCGCCAAGATCGTCGGCCAGCAGATGCGGCTCGCGTTCGAAGGGTACCCGCCCGACTACCTGAAGACGTACATCGGGCATATCCGCGCGGTCACGAAGCTGCAAGTGCTGAGCGCCGCGCGGAAGTACCTCGACGCGGATTCGTTGCGCACCTTCGTCGTGGGGGCCCCGGCGATGTTCGACCGGCCTCTCGACGCATACGGGCCGGTGACGGTGCTGCGGCCGGATACGACGGGGCAGGCGGCGTCACCATAGAGACGCCGGGCACGAGGCGTGGCGATCCGTGCCCGAGAGGGCCGCGAGCCGGTGGAGGGGAAGGCGGATGGTCTACGGCGTGATCATGGCGGGTGGCAAGGGCACGCGGCTCTGGCCGGAAGGGCGCAAGCGATGGCCGAAGCAGCTGCTCACGCTGCTCGACGAGCGCCCGATGATACGGACGGCCGTGGAACGGCTCGCTCCGCTCATCCCGCCGGAGCGGCAGCTCATCGTCACCACGCGGGAGTACGCCGCCGACATCGCCAACGCGCTGCCCGACTTCCCGCGCGGGAACATCCTTGCCGAACCGGAAGGGAAGGACACGGCCCCCTGCATCGGCTGGGCGGCGGTGAAGGTGCTCGAACGCGATCCGTCGGGCGTCATCGCGGTCGTGACCGCCGATCACGGCATCACCGACATGGCGGCCTTCCTGCGGGTGCTCGACGCTGCCCAAGAGGTCGCGACCGACGAGCAGGTGGTCGTCACGATCGGCCTCGTGCCGACCCGCCCCGATACCGGGCTCGGCTACGTCCGCTATGGCGAGCCCGCGCGCACCGCGAACGGCCTCGAGGTGTACCATGTCGAGCGGTTCGTGGAGAAGCCGTCCGAGGACCGCGCGCGGGAGTACCTCGCCGACGGCCACTACCTCTGGAACTCGGGCATGTTCATCCTTCGCGCCGCGTACGTGATCGAGCTCTTCGAGCGGTACCTGCCCAAGCACTACGACCTCCTCGCCCGGATACTCGCGGCACTCGGCACCTCGCTCGAAGAAGAGGTCACCCGCGACGCGTACCGCCGCTTCGAGCGCATCTCCATCGACTACGGGATCATGGAGAAAGCCGACTCGGTCGTCGTCATCCCCGGCACCTTCGGCTGGTACGACATGGGCACGTGGCCCGCGCTCGACCAGGTCCGTGCAGGCGACGAGCAGGGGAACATCACGAGCGGCGACCACGTGGGGATCGACACCTCGAACTGCATCATCCGCTCGAACGGCCGGCTCATCGCCACCATCGGCGTGCGCGACATGGTGATCATCGAGACACCGGCGGCGGTGCTCGTCTGTCCGAAGGACCAGGCCCAGCGCGTGAAGGACATCGTCAAGCGGTTGGAGGAGACGGGGCGCGACGACGTGCTCTAGGAATCTATCTCAGAACGTGGGGATCGATGAGGGGCGGACGGAGCGTTGTCTCTCCTGAATGGAGGGACGACCGTGGCGAACAAGCCGCGGCTACCGACCCTGTGGGAAGTGCCTGATGCGTTGTGGGAACGCGTCGAACAGATTCTCGCCGTCTACGATCCCGCCAACCCACGCGACGCCCCCGCGTGGATCAGCGGCGAGTGCTCGATGTGGTGATCTTCCGGTTGCACAGGCTGCCAACGGCGCCATCCGGCACGTCGCTGGGTGGCCGAGCGGATACACCCCTGGCTCTCCCGGTGCCGCGGCATCCTCGTGCGGCATGAGAAGAAAGCAGCGAACTACCTTGCTTTGATACAGCTTGCCTGCGCTTTGCTCTGGCACCGTAAACGGACGTTCCGTTCGTTGTGACATAGTTTCTTAGCCTTGAAGCTGACGCGACAGTCCGGGATTGCGTAGCTCTGCCAAACGATCAGTGGGTGCACGTGTACGCCTCCGATGAAATCGCCAGAAAACTGATTGCTCTTCCCAAGGGGTCTCGCGTTCGAGTCAGCGCGGTATTCGTCTACGGCGCAACCAAAGAGGTCGAATCTGGGGAAGACGGAGCGGTGACAAAGAACGAGGAGCACAGCGGCGTCCGGGCAGAGGATGTTCTCGACATCGCGCCACCGGACGCCGAGGAGGCCAGCTAACAACGGCACGCAGCTGCGGGCGCTTCGCGCCGCAGCTGATGCCGAAACCACTCCGCCACAAGCATCGATACAAGCAGACGAATCCCGACGGTAGGCAAAGCCTTGCCTGTTGATAGATGCATCTATCTCCCCCGTCGCGCGACGGCGCAGTTGTCCTTCTCCCCTTCTGAGCTCCAACCGCACGAATCGCACGCTCCCCGTCCGACAACCTTATAAACGGTTCCCGCGAAACATCCTCATGGCAGGCAGCTACCGCCCCGGATGCCAGCGACCCAGGAAGTGCAGCGACTGCATCTGCGGCATCGAAAACGACCGGGGCATCTGGTGCGCGAGGATGAGGATGTGCAGGGGTGACTGCACATGCCGCCGATTGTACGAGATGCCGAAGGTGGGACTCGAACCCACACATCCTTGCGGACACCGGATTTTGAGTCCGGCGCGTCTACCAGTTCCGCCACTTCGGCGAAGCGGCGATCAGAGCAGAGAAGATACCTGCGCGGGACCAAAGCCGCCAACGGCGGACGCTCAGCCGGGAGGCGTCTCCGCGCGATGCCTCAGACGGCTTCCCGGATGCGGCCGATGATCTCGGGGATGACCCGGTCGGTCTCCTCGGGCGGCACCTGCGTCGTGCCGGCGCCTCGGAGGCCGCCGCCGCCGAACTCCGCCAGAAGCTTGCCCGCGTGTACCTTGGATGTCCGGTTGAAGATGCTGTGAGCGACGGAGATGACGATGTTGCTCCTGCCCCTGCCCCAGAAGATGCGCACCGAGATGTTCGCCTGGGGAAAGATCGTGTAGACGAGGAAGCGGTTGCCGACGGGGTTCGTCGCGAGCTCGCGGAAGTCGGTGATGATGATACCGTGGTCCACGTACGAGCATTGCCGGGTGACCTTCTCGAACCGCTCCTGCTCGGACACGTACGACGCGACGCGCTCTTCCACCTCGGGGAGCGCGAGCATCTCCTCGATGGGGAGCCTCTTCGCCGCCACGACGAGGCGGTTGAAGTAGAGCTGGTAGGCGCCGAGCCCCGACCGCGGGTCGAGCGTGTAGGAGAGCATGACCCACCGCTCCGGATGGAGCACGTCGTCGACGGCGAGACGCGCGCTGTCGATCCGGTCGGTCTCGGCGAGCATCTCCCCGTAGCGGTCGAGCTCGCGATCGTTGTAGTACCGATAGACGAGCCGAGCCGCGCTAGGAGCCACGCCGTAGAGCCCGACGAACTTCGACACCTGCGCGGCCTGCCCCTCGCTCTCGTGGTGATCGAACCAAAGCCCGCAGTTCGGGTGATACGGCAGGTTCACGATGATGTCGCCCCGCTCGACCTCGACGAGGCCGTCCTGCATGTCCTTCGGGTCGGCGAACACGATGCTCGTGACGGGCTCCTTCTGGGTCAGGAACACCGCCGAGGTGAGGCCGTCCATGTCGCCCCGTGTGATCAGCCGCACTGCCTGCACTCCTTGTCGTGAGGGCGTCCGCGCCCCCGTCGCCACCGCGGCGGACGGGACGTCGCCGGTCAGAACGAATCCCAAGGCTCGCGCTGGCCTCGCAGCGCCAGCGGCTTGTCCAGTATCTCCGCCATGACGATCGCGCGGCGGATCGATGCGCGATCGAAGATCGGAAGGAGGGCTTTTCTCTCGCGCGCAGCCGCGGCGGCGCGCGTCTCCGGCTCGGGCGGCTTCTCTGTCACCGCGACGAACGATGGCACGTACCGCTCGAAGGTCGAGACGTACCCACGCCGGGGCGGCTCGGCCGGCTTCACCTCGCGCGCCATCGCCGGCGATGGACACATCTCCCGTGCTTCCTCCGCGGCCTTCGCCTCGCGCCCGAGCTGCTCCCGCGCCGCCTCTTTCTGCCGGAGTTCCTCCCGCATCCGGCGGAAGAGCTCCTCTCCCGGCGCCGTCTGAGCCGTCGGTTCCGGCGTTGCGGGCGGCGGAGGAGCCGCTGGGCGCCGCATCGGCCCGAAGGGACCGGGCGCCACCGGCGGGCCCGGGGAGGACGGATGCGGACGGACGGGCCGCTCCTTCGTCTCCCCGACAGTCGGCGTGCGCTCGCCCTGCTTCTTCGCCCGCTGGCTCCGCTTACTCAACAGCGACGAGATGATGATGATCAGGACGAAGAATAAGAGCCACGTGAAGTCCATCTCGCGCCCTATCCTTGCGACGGCTGTTCGCCCATCTGGCCCTGGCCGCCCTTCGTCTCGCCCGCGATAGCCCCGCGCATCTCGGTGTCGGAAAGGATGTTCCGCATGCGGTAGTAGTCCATGACGCCGATGTTGCCCTTCGAGAACGCCTCCGAGATGGCCATCGGCACCTGCGCCTCCGCGTCGACGAGCTTCGCCCGCATCTCCTGCGTGCGCGCCTTCATCTCCTGCTCTAGCGCCACGGCCATGACGCGCCGCTCCTCCGCCTTGGCCTGGGAGATGCGCTTGTCCGCCTCGGCCTGATCGCTCTGGAGCTTCGCGCCGATGTTGTCGCCCACGTCCACGTCCGCGATGTCGATGGAGAGGATCTCGAACGCGGTGCCGGCGTCGAGCCCCTTCCGCATCACGGTCTTCGAGATGACGTCGGGGCTCTCGAGCACCTGTTTGTAGCTCTGCGACGAGCCGATGGCGCTCACGATGCCCTCGCCGACGCGGGCGATGATCGTCTCCTCGCCGGCGCCGCCGACGAGCCGGTCGAGGTTGATGCGCACGGTGACCCGCGCCTTGGCCTTGAGCTGGATGCCGTCCATCGCCACACCGTCGATGGTCTGCCGCCCCTTCGTCGGGTCGGGCGCGTCGATCACCTTCGGCGTCACGCGCATGCGGACCGCCTCGAGCACGTTGCGGCCCGCGAGGTCGATGGCCGCCGCGCGCGCGAACGGCAGGGAGATGCCCGCCTTGCTCGCCGAGACGAGCGCGTTGACGACGAGCTGCACGTTCCCCTTCGCCAGGTAGTGCGCTTCGAGCTCGGTGATGTTGATGTCGAGCCCTGCCTTCGTCGCCGTGATGAGCGGCAGCACGATCCGCGCCGGCGGCACGTTCCGCAGTCGCATGCCGACGAGCGTCGAGATTGCCACGCGCACGCCGGCGAACTGGGCGTTGATCCACAGCCGCACCGGGATGAGGTACGTGAAGAGGATCAAGAAGAGGATGATCACCAACGCGCCCAGCACAATGAGAAGCACATTCTGATCCATCTTCGGCTTTCCTTTCTCCTGCACCGCCGTGTGGGTGCATCGAAATGCCCGCGGGGAACGCCGGCTCGCCGGCTCCTCCCACGCCCTCTGTCCGGCTAGATCGCTCTCACCTTGATGACGCTGCCCATCACCTCGATCACCTCCACCGCCGCTCCTTCCTCGATGATCGATCCATCGGCGATGACGTCGTAGCGCTGGCCGTCGATGCGGATGATCCCCGACGGGTGAAGCGGCGTCATCGCCACGCCCGTCGCGCCGACCTTCGGCAGCGGCACGCCGGTGTCCTTGTCGTCGAACGTCTTGCCGGGCGAGATCGACTCGTTCCTGAGCTTCGATACCGCCCCGCTCGTCGTGGCGCGGACGATGGCGAGCAGCGCAAGGATGAACATCGCGGCGAAAAGGATCGTGGCCTCCACCAACCCAAGACGCTGGCTCGCGACGTAGATCGACCCGATGATGCCCGCGATGCCGATGATGCCCGCCACGCCGAACCCCGGCAGGATGAACAGCTCGAGCAGCAGGAAGGCGAACCCGAACAGCGCCAGGCCGATGACGAATGCCCAGGTCGCAAACATCAGCCAACCATCCGTTTCCTACGCCTCGCGGACGACGACGCCGCGAAGCCCGTCAACCACCACCACGACCACGTGCGTGCCCGCCTCGATCCGTTCGCCATCGGTGACCACTTCCACGGACCGCCCGCCGATGACGGCGCGACCGCTCGGCCGGAGCACCGTCTCGGCGACGCCCTCCGCGCCCACCATCGCCGCGCGCGACGCCTGTGTCGCCGTGTCGAGGCCCGGGCCCGGTTGGTGCCGCGCCTCCAGACGGAGACGCCGGAACATCGGCAGCTTGCTGATGGACTTCAGCAGCACCACTCCCCCCGAGAACGTCAGCACGATCGCCATGCCGACCGCGGCGAGCGCGTGGGAGATGTCCGCCGGGCGCGCGAACTCGATGCGGCCGACCATGCTGAGGAACAGGGCCGCGATGATGAGCCCGACGCCGATGAGCCCCAGGATGCCGCCCGGCACGAAGAGCTCCACCACGACCAGCACGACGCCGCCGAGGAACATCAGCAGTTCGGAGAGCTGCGCGAGCTTCACGATCCAGTGCGAGCCGAAGAACAGCGCGAGACAGACGATCCCGATGATCCCCGGCAGAGCTAGGCCGGGGTGCGTGAGTTCGTAGATGAGGCCGAGGGCGCCTGCCGTCATCAGGAGGCCGCTCACGATCGGGTCGGTGAGGAAGCGCACGAAGTGCTCGGACCAGTTGGGCGTGATGAGCTCGATTCGCGCGCCCGCGAGGCCGTTGAGACGCAGCACGTCGTCGATGCTGTGGGCCTCCGCCTGCGCGACGCCGATTCGGATCGCCTGGTCGCCGCGAAGCGTGAGCGGCCGCGGCGCATCCTCCAGCCCCTTCACGACGACCGACGAATCCACCATGGCCTCGGCGATCTGGGGATCACGCCCTTTCGCCCGCGCCGTCGCGCCCATGATGCTGCGGAAGTACGAAATCACCTTCGCCGAAGCGACTGCGCCTGTCTGATCCACGGGTGTCGCCGCGCCGATGGCGCTGCCGGGCGCCATGTCGATGCTATCGGTCGCCATGGCGATGAGGGCACCGGCCGAGGCGGCGTTGTCGTGCACGTAGGTGATGGTCCGCAGATGGGTGTTGAGGAGCGCGGCGCGGATCTGGTCGGCGGCGTCTACGCGCCCACCATAGGTGTTCATCGTGATGAGGAAGGCAGCGGCGCTCTCCGCTTCGGCAGTCTCGAGCGCGCGCTCGATGAACGCCGCCAGCCCGCCGTCGATGGTGCCCTCCACCCTGACCTCCACGACGAGAGGCGCGCCCGTCCGCACGGGTTCGGCGGCACGCGCCGCCCACCCGCCGGAGAGAAGGAACGCGAGCCCGAGCGCCACAGGGAAGCGAACCGTCATGAGATACCCTCGGTTTCGGCAGAAGGCCCTGATACGTCGGCGGTTACCTGGTAACGGTACAACAAATGCGCTGAGCGGTCAATGCGATGCGTGTTGACCTTGGCCCAGGATCGCCGTATCGTGGAGGTGCGATTGGCAGCCAGCCACCACCGCATATCGATGGTCGCTCTCATGGGCATCTCTCGACCAGCTCCGCCGGCGCTTCACGTCATGGCGATCACGGCGAGCCCTACCGCTCCACCGCAGGAAATCGAGGCGGCGCTCGAGGCCGGCTCGGGTCCGCTCGCCGGGAGGAGCGACCGGTATGCGTTCGACGTCTTCACGCATTACTACGCCGCCGAGATGGGCCTCGGCCTGACGAAGTGGCTCGCGGTCTTCGTGGAGCCTATGGCGCCGGAGGCGCTCGCCGGGCTCAAGCTGGCCGCGAACGGGGTCGAACGCGCATGGGCCGACGAGGCCGGGCGGCGCCGCGTCAACCTCGACCCCGGCTACCTCACGCCGCTCGCCCTCGTGTTGGCGAGCACGAAGCCGGCCGCCCACCGCATCTACCTGCGCGACGGCGTCTATGCCGAGGTGACGCTGCGCTACGACCACGGCGCCTACGCCCCGCTCCCATGGACGTACCCCGACTTTCGGCAGCCGCTCGTAGCCGCGTTCCTCGCCGCCTGGCGGCCGAGGGCGCTCGAGCTGGCCTCCGCCGCGCGGACGCCCGACCGCGCGGAGCGATCGGGGCCAAGCGATGCCTGAGCCCGTGCTCATCGATGGTTCGGAGGGCGAAGGCGGCGGGCAGGTCCTCCGCACGTCCCTCGCGCTCTCCCTCATCACCGGGCGCCCGGTGCGGATCACGAACGTCCGCGCGCGCCGGCGCAACCCGGGCCTCCAGGCGCAGCACCTCGCGGCCGTGCACGCGGCGGCTCTGATCTCGGGCGCCTCCGTCGAGGGCGCGCGTCCAGGCTCGAAGGAAGTGGCCTTCTCGCCAACCGCGGCCCGACCCGGAGAGTACCACGTCGACATCGGCACCGCCGGCGCCGTCGCTCTGGTCATTCAGACGATGGTGTTGCCACTGGCGTTCCAGCGGAGCGCGTCGACGCTCCGCGTCACGGGCGGCACCAGCGTCCCATTCTCGCCGTCGACACAGTATCTTCAAATGATATGGGCGCCTGCGGTCGCACGCCTCGGCGTATCCGTCACCATCGGGCAATCCCGCGCCGGCTACTATCCGCGCGGCGGCGGCGAGGTGGTCGCGACGGTGGAGCCGACCAGAGGTCCGCTCGCGGGGCTCATCGCGGAGGAACGCGGCGCGCTCGCGGGCGTGACGGTCTGGTCGTACACGTCGGGTCTGCCCGAGCATGTCGGCAGGCGGCAGGCGGGACGTGCGCGCGAGCGTCTGGCCGAGGTCGTGCCGTCCGTCGAGACGCGCGAGGTCGAGCTGCCGTCGGCGGGCCAGGGGACACAAGTCCTCGTCGTCGCTCGATATGCGGCGGCTCACGCGGGGTTCCTCGCCCTCGGAGAGCGTGGCCTGCCCGCCGAACGCGTCGCCGACGCGGCGTGCGACGCGTTCCTCGACCACCATCGGGCCGAGGGAGCGATCGAGCCTCATCTGGCGGACCAGCTTCTCCTGCCGCTCGCGCTCGCCGCCGACCCCTCGCGCTACACGGTGAGCCGCGTCACGGGCCACCTGCTCACGAGCGCCGACGTCATCCGTCGGTTCCTCCCGCGGCCGATCCACGTCGAGGGCGACGAGGGCGGCCCCGGCCGGGTGATCGTGACGTAGCGGCGTCCAAGACATGTGGGGCCCGAGTACATGGCGCAACACCGGACCGACGAGGCCGTCCGCGCGTACCGGACGGCGCTGACGCTCATCGACGACTACGTGGCGCGCGAGACGGCGCGACACCCGGAGCACGTCCGCTGCCGGCGCAGGTGCGCGTCGTGCCGCCGCGCATGGGCGGTCCACGACGCCGCGGCGCTCGTCGCGAGCGCGTTCGCGGAGCTCCCGCCGATGGCGCGGGAGCGGGCGCGCCGCCGCGCATGGGCGGTCTACGACGCCGCGGCGCTCGATCCGGCGGTGGCGGTAAGCGCGCTGGAAGAAGCAGATCTCGACCGCCGGTTGGAGCGCGTCGGGGGGCTGCCATGCCCGTTCCTGCGCGACGGAGAGGAGTGCCTCATCTACGAGCGGCGGCCGCTCATCTGCCGCCTGCACGGCTTGCCGATCAGGGATGCCGCGGGTGAGGTGCTCGACCCCGGCTGCCATCTGAACTTCGTCGGCGTCGATATCGCGGCGCTCGACGGCTACACGCTCGACGTGGAGGCGTTCGACCGCGCGGAGGCGGCCATCCGCGAGATCGCCCAGTCGCGCCGGACGCCCGCCGACCCGGCGACGGAGATCCTCCTGCCCGGGGCGATCCTGCCGCCCTGGTGGGGCGGCCTGCCGCCCGCGTGGGGCGGCCTGCCGTGAACGCGACGAGGGATGCCGGCAACGCGGCGCTGCGGCGCGTCGGCCGCTCGCTCGTGAGCTGGTGGGAGATCCCGCCGCGCTCGGCGCTCGACCGCGGCGACTTCGTGCGGTTCGCCCACGGGATCGCCACGCTCGCGCGGCAGCTTGTCGCGGCGGCGAGCGGGCTTGCGGGCCTGCCGCCGTCGTGGCGCGGCCCGTGGCCATCCGCGCCGGAGGGCTTCGGCGAACGCCTCGCGGAGATGACCTCTCTCGCGAGCCCGACGCGGTCGGCGGACCTCGCGGAGACGCTCACGGAGGAGATGCTCACCCTCATGGAGCGGGCGGGCGTGCCGGAGGTGGCCGAGCGCTTGGGCCGGTGGACGTACGGGCCGCTCCCGCCGGAGATCACGCCGGATCGGGTGCGCGCGCTCGCCGCGCAGGTCTTCGAGCGGGCGCGCTCCCACGGGGCGCTCGCCGTCGTCATCGCCGACTCGTGGGCGCGGCGCTGCGCCGATAACGCCTCCGACGTGGATATCCGGCTCGTCGTCGAAGTCGACCCGGCCCTCGACGACCGACGGGCGCTCGTGGCGCCCTTCGCCCGCGGAGCGATCCGGCAATACGGCGACGAGGCGTACATCACCGCGGACCAGTTCGCATGGTCCGGCCGCCGCATCGACGTGAAGTACCACTCGCTCGGACGGCTCGCGCGCGCGCTCTCGGAGCGCTTCGTGCTCGGTGGAGCCATCGACCTCTTGGAGCTCGTGGCGGTTCACGAGACGGTGGCCGATCCGACCGGCGCCATGGCCCGGCTCTCGGCGCAGCGCGATCGCCTCCAGGCGCGCGCGGCCGAGGTGGCCGACGCATCGCTCGCGGCGCTCCTGGAGGTGCCGGCCGAACCGCCTCGGGGCGCGACGGCGGCACAGGTCATGGCGGCGACGCTTGGTCCGGAGCTCGAGTACGCCGCACGCGCATGGGCCGGCATGAACGGCCGCATCCACGCGTTCCCGAAGTGGCTCGCGGCGCTCGTGCCGGAGCTTGCCCGACGGCCGCCCGACGGCTGGGACCGTCTCCAGCGGATCGCCGCCGGGCCGTGGACGGAGGACCGCCTCGGACGGCAGCGCGCCCTCTGGCGGCGGTTCGTGGATGACCTGGCCGTGCTCGGCCGCGGGATCGTGCGTCACTGATGGAGGCGATCGTGCACGCGTGGGATGAGATTGCCCACATGCCCCTGCGACGGATCGTGGGGCTCATGTCCGGCACGTCCGTGGACGGCGTGGACGCCGCGCTCGTCGAGGTGAGCGGCACCGGCCCTACCCTCCGGCTCGAGCGGATTGCCGCGGCCCTCACGCTGCCGTACGACGCCGAGGAGCGCGCGCGCATTCACGCGCTCTTCGACGGACGCGTCGCCGACATCTGCGAGATGAACGTGATCCTCGGCGAACGCTTCGCCGAGGCGGCGCTCGCCGTCATCGCCCAGGCGGGCCTTGCGCCGGAAGAGGTCCATCTCGTCGGCTCGCACGGGCAGACGATCTACCACGTCCCGCGCGGCCGGGCGCGCCGCAGCTCGACGCTCCAGATCGGCGAGCCGTGCGTCATCGCCGAGCGGACCGGCATCACGACCGTGGCCGACTTTCGCCCGCGCGACATCGCCGCCGGCGGAGAGGGCGCGCCTCTGGTCCCGTACGTGGACTGGGTGCTCTGTCACCGCCCCGATCGGACGATCGCGCTCCAGAACATCGGCGGCATCGCCAACGTCACCGTCGTGACGCCGATGCTCGAGGACGTGATCGCCTTTGACACCGGCCCGGGCAACATGGTCATCGACGCCGCCGCGGAGCGCGCCACGGGCGGGCGGCAGACCTACGACGAGGATGGGCGCCTCGCCGCGTCGCACGTGCCCAACCAGCGCCGGGTGGCGGAGCTTCTCCGCGACCCATACTTCGCCCTCCCGATCCCCAAGAGCACGGGCCGGGAGTACTGGGGCCGGCAGTACGTCGAGCGGCTCGCGCCGATGTACACCGACGCGGACGGCGCCGTGCAGCTCGTGAGCGACCTCACCGAGTTCGCCGCCCGCTCGATCCGCGACGCGTACGCGTGGTTCATCTTTCCGCAGCACCGCATCGACGCGGTGTACCTCTCCGGCGGCGGCGCTCGCAACCCCGTGCTGCGCCGTCGTCTCGCCGAGCTCTTCGCGCCGGTCCCCGTCGGCAGCACCTCCGACCTCGACCTGCCGGGGGAGTTCAAGGAAGCGGTCGCCTTCGCCATCCTCGCAAACGAGACCATCTGCGGCCAGCCGTCGAGCATCCCCGGCGCGACGGGCGCAACAGGGCCACGCGTGCTTGGCAAGATCATCCCCGGACGGGACGCGCCGCCGGGGTGACGTGAGCCTGCGCGTACCCGTCCGAATCACGCCTCGCCGGGACGCGCATGGATGCGGATGATCGCCTCGGCGGCCCGGAGACCGTCGACGGCGGCGCTCACGATGCCGCCCGCGTATCCCGCACCTTCCCCGGCAGGGAACAGTCCGACGAGCGAGATCGACTGGCCATCTCCGGCGCGGAGGATGCGCAGCGGGGCGCTCGTCCGCGTCTCGACGCCGAAGGCGACCGCCTCCTCGCCCAGCCAACCGGGGATCGGCCGTTCGAAGCTGCGCGACGCCTGCCGGATCGCCGCGAGGACGTCGCCGGGCAGGAGCGGCCGGAGATCGGCGATCTCGGCGCGCGGGAAGCTCGACACTGCGAGGCCGACGCGGCCCCGTCGCGCGAAGCGATCGCGCACGAGGTCCGAGAGGGCCATGACCGGCAGGGCGTACGTGCCGCCGGCCGCGTCGAATGCCAGGCTCTCCCACCGCCGCTGGAACTCGATCCCGGCAAGGGGGTCCGGCCCTGGGTAATCTCGGGGGGAGACCTGCGCGACGATGGCGCTGTTCGCGTACCGTCCCTTCCGTCGGCTGCCGCTCATGCCGTTGCAGGAGACGGCGCCCGCGTCGGTGGCGCAGGGGATCACCGCGCCGCCGGGGCACATGCAGAACGAGTACACCGCCCGGCCAACGCGAGTGACCGGGCAGGTGAGCACGTACTCCGCCGCGCCGAGCCCGGGCATGCCCGCCGCGCGACCATACTGCGCCTCGTCGATCACCTCCTGCGGGTGCTGCACGCGCACGCCGATGGCGAACGGCTTCTGCTCCATCGCCGCGCCGCGCCGCAGCAGCATCGCGTACGTGTCGCGCGCGCTGTGGCCGATGGCGAACACGGCCGCGTTCGTCTCGACCGCTCCCTGGTTCGTGAGGAGGCCGACGACGCCGGGCGACGCGCCATCGGAGAGGACGAGGTCGTCCACGCGCGCGCCGAAACGGATCTCCGTCCCCATCTCGACGAGGCGGCGCCGCATCGCCTGAAGGATGCGCGGCAGCCGGTCGGTGCCGAGGTGCGGCCGCGCATCGTAGAGGATCGTCTCCTCCGCGCCGCAGGCGACGAGGGCGCGCAGGACGTCGTCTCGGCGGGGGTCCTTGACCCGCGTGGTGAGCTTGCCGTCGGAGAAGGCGCCGGCGCCGCCCTCGCCGAAGAGCACGTTCGAGTCCGGGTCGAGCTCGCCGCGCTTCCAGAAGGCGGCGGTATCGTAGCGGCGCGCCTCGACGGGCCTGCCGCGCTCGAGGAGGATCGGCCGGTAGCCCGTCTCGCTCAGGCGCCACGCGGCGAAGAGGCCCGCCGGTCCGGCGCCGACGACGACGGGCTGTCCCCGGATCGGCTTCCTCCCCGGCGCGAGCGGCGGGCGCCGATCCTCGACGGCGACGCTCACGCCGCGCATGCCGGCGATGTCACCAGGCTCGAGCGGGACGTCCGCCTCGATCGTGTGCACGTGGCGAGGCCGCCCCAACCGAGCATCGACGGCGCGCCGGCGGATCGTGATCGGCCCGACGTCCTCGGGCGCGATGCCGAGGCGAGCCGCGGCGAGCACCCGCAAGCGGTCCGGCGGCTCATCGAGGGAAAGGGCGAGGTCCGTGACCTGTACGCGCATCGCCACCATCGTCGTCGAGGGTCGATCCGTGCCCCAATTGCGCCGCGCCACCGGGGCGCGCGGGATCGTCCTGTCGAATGTACGACGTGCGGTAGCTCCGGACGGCACGTGGTCGTCTGTCGGCCGCCGTCCGACGTGTGTACATTATAGGGCGCTCGTAGGCATGACGCGTGGAGGATGCGCCGCGGAGGACCTGTGCGCAGGCCCCCAGGGAGAACCATGGTGCGGTCGGATAGCCACGACTCGTCGCCGCAGCGGGCCGGCGTAGGGTACTTTGCGCTGGTTCGGCGGCTCAACCTCCTCCGCCAGGTCATCGCCTACCGGACCGCGCGCGGGTGGAGCGCCCCTGGCACCGTCCTGGAACGCACGCGCGGGTTCTTCGCGGCGCGCGGGTCCGTGCCGTACCACGTTCATGCCCCGGTGATCCTCGGCGCCTCGAACGACGCGCCGTTCGAAGCGGTGCACGTCTTCTTCGGCCCCGCCAACTCCGGCCAGGTGGTCGCCTTCGCGCGGCGACGGGACGAACCCCACTTTGCGCTCATCGTCGGCAGCCCATCCGGCGCACTGCAGTTCGACGCGTTCCCCCTCGACGAGCGGTTCGGGATTCGACGGGACGGGCGCATCATGAGCCCGCTCGGCTGGCGGATGCATCGCGGCCGGTTCGATCGGTACATCAGCCCCGTGGAGTTCGCTACGGACCGCGGCGGGCAAGTCACCGGGATCACGGTGCGCGCGAACGTCTCCCTGGAGGGCTGGCAGCACGAGATGCCGGCGCAACTGGTGGGCACGCCCGGCGAGGGCGGCCTTCGCTGGTCGGTCTTCCGCCTCGGCCAGGCGCACGACTGGTACCCCGACACGAACGAGAAGCTCTTCCTGCCGGGGTACGAGCCGCAGAAGGTCGTCTTCGGCGCCACGACCGAGACGTTCATCTGCAAGGGCGTTCGGCACAGCGATCCGCGGAGCGCGGCAGTGTGGAACGACCGTTGGACGCCGGGCGACGCGCGTACCATCGCCTCGGACGTGGAGCCGCAGCAGATCGGCTGCATCGCCGTCAATACCCTCCCCGGCGGCCGGACGATCTACGGCTGCGCGCTCGGCCGGCGTTCGCCGCAGGACTCGTCCGCGCCGGCACGGCCAGTGATCCTCATGGTGAATACCGAGAACCGGGTTGTCGAGATGCCGATCGAGGATGTGCCCGATCTGCAGCAGGTCCTCGGCATCCACGTGGCGGGGACGGCGACCGGCCTCTTCCATTGCGTGCGCCGCGGCCCGACGGGGCAGCTCGTCATCTACCAGAACGGCGTCCCGGTCGGAGTGCCGTTCCAGGGTGCGGAGTTCTGCGGGTTCGCCGCGGACGAGAGGGTCGGGCCGCCGCGCGGCTGGCGCGCACGTTGGTCCCGTCGATGCACCAGAGGTCCCAGTCGATCTTCCCCTCGGCATCGAGCTTCATCTGCAACCGCTCGAGGATCGTCGCCAGCGTGCCGTCATCCCGC
>Ga0315279_10003052_pt1 | contig 24022 bp, 21 predicted proteins | sample YL17G06_20_MG_FD_203694 | JGI IMG/M metagenome (GOLD analysis project Ga0315279, IMG submission 203694) | Sediment microbial communities from Yellowstone Lake, YNP, Wyoming, USA - YL17G06_20 | ecosystem: Environmental > Aquatic > Freshwater > Lake > Sediment | place: USA: Wyoming | collected...
ACCTCGTCGGGCCCGGACTGGCCCGCGTCCCACGGCCGCGTGCCCGCCACCGAGTGCAGGCCGCGATCATCGACCCCGCCGAATGCCTGGATATGCAGCGGCGTCATGCGAACTCCCGGAGCACGACCGCGGCGTTGACGCCGCCGAATCCGGCCGACAGGCAGAGCATGGCGGGCTCTTTGATGGGCCGCGAATGCGCGCAGATGGGGAGCGGTTCGTCAATGCCCGCGGTCTCAAATCCCGTGGTCGGCGGCAGCGTGTGGCGGCGCAGACATTCGGCGCCGATGATGATTTCGAGCAGGGCCCCGCTGCCGGAGGTGTGACCAAGCGCGCCTTTGAATGACGCACATGGCGGATAGCGGTCATCAAACAGCAGAGTCAAAGCTTTCGCCTCCATTGCATCGTTATACAGCGTGCCGGTGCCGTGGCATTTGACCGCGCCCACCCCGCTGGGGGCCATGCGGGCGTTGCGCAACGCGGCGCGCGCGGCCGAGCACAGGCCGCTGCCGTCGCGCGACGGCCCGGTGCGATGGTTGGCGTCGTTTGAGCTGCCCGCGCCGGCGATTACGATATCACCCGCATAGGCTGTGCGGCGCGAGAGCAGCGCGATGGCCGCGCCATCGCCGGGCGTCAGTCCGTCGCGTGATGCGTCAAAGGGCCGTGCCCCGGCCCTGGAAAGCGCGCCCAGCGCAAAAAAACCGCTCACAACGAAATGCGACAGAGGATCGAAGCCAAAGAGAAGCGCATGATCGATTTCGCCATCGGTCAATAACTCATGGGCGATTTCCACACCCAAGGCGCCCGAAGCGCAGGCGGTTGATACAGCGATGGTGCGGCCGAACTGCTTGCCCGCGGTTTTTTCAACGGCTTTGGCCTGCGCCCAGAGGTCCGGCGATGCCGCCGGCGTCGAACAGGCTTTCGTCTGTTGCTCGACGGCGGAAATATCGCCTTTTGCCGCACAGTAAATCAGTGCCGTGCGTTCGGGCCGCACATCGCTGAGGTCGACGGCGGAAAGCAGGCGATGGGCGCAGGCGTCCAGATCGCGGAACCGCGCATCGGGGAAGGGGACCACGGCCACCGGAACATCAAACCACGGGTCCGGAGCAATGGCCGATGCCCCGTCGATGAGATCGGTGACGGTTTCGGCCAGAGCTCCGAGTCCGCAGATGATTTCCGATTGTTCGAGAATGACCGGCATTTCCATGATGCTTCATGAAAAATAGTTGAAAGCGGGCGGCGAATCCGTATTCTATCGAGCCTGCGGCGAATCAGCGTAAATCGGTTTTCAGAGCGGGATTTATATTACGATGGTATTTATAAGGAGCCCCAACGCATGCTCGATACCGCCCGCATCCGCGATAATCCCGATCTGGTTAAAAAGGCCTGCGCCGCCAAAAAATGCGCGGTTGATGTCGACGCTGTCATTGCCGTGGACACGCGGCGTCGTCAGACCATCCACGAGGTCGATTCTCTTAAGAACCTGCGCAATACGCGTTCCGAAGAGATCGCCCGGCTTAAAAGAGACAAAAAAGACGCTGGGCCGCTTATCGCGGAAATGAAGCAGGTCTCCGAGAAGATCAAGGAGCTGGATGCGCAGCTTGCTCAGATCGAAATCGAGCTGCGTGAACATCTCGGCCGCATCCCCAATATCCCGCACGAAAGCGTGCCGCAGGGCCAGAGCGAAAAAGACAACGTGGTCGTATCCGAGTGGGGAACGCCGCGCTCCTTTGATTTTGAGCCCAAAGACCATCTGCAGCTCGGGTCGGCGCTTGATATCATCGACTTTCCCCGCGGTGCGAAGATCGCGGGCGCCGGGTTCCCGGTTTACAAAGGATATGGCGCCCTGCTGGAACGCGCGCTCATCAATTTTTTTCTCGACACGCACACGGTCAAAAACGGGTATCACGAGATTTTTCCGCCTTTTCTGGTCAATCGCGACAGCGCGTTCGGCACCGGACAACTCCCCAAATCCGAAGAACAGATGTACTATATCACCGACGACAAACTCTTCTGCATTCCCACGGCCGAAGTGCCGGTGACCAATCTGCACAGGGACGAAGTCCTGGACGCCGCGCATCTGCCGATCAAATACTGTGCCTACAGCGCCTGTTTCCGGCGTGAGGCCGGTTCCTATGGCAAAGATACCAAAGGATTTCTGCGCGTGCACGAGTTTAATAAGGTCGAGTTGGTGAAATTCGCAGCGCCGCAGACATCGTATGCCGAACTCGAGACGCTGCGCGCTGACGCCGAAGGCATCCTCAAAGCGCTCAATCTGCCCTATCGGGTGATACAGCTCTGCAACGCCGACCTGTCGTTTGCCGCGGCAAAATGTTATGATCTGGAAGCATGGGCGCCTGTGGAGAAAAAATTTCTTGAAGTCTCCTCGTGCAGCAATTTTGAGGATTTTCAGGCGCGGCGCATGAACATCCGTTTCCGCCCGGATGCGGGAGCGCGGCCCGAATATGTTCATACGCTCAACGGCAGCGGCCTGGCCACGGCCCGCATCCTGGTCGCCATTCTCGAAACCTATCAGACCGGGAGCGGCGCTATTTTCGTGCCCGAGGTTCTGCGGCCGTATATGCATGGGCTGGCGGAGATCACCCGTCAATAGACGGACACCCGGAATATCGGTTGTACGCTATGGCCACCAGATTATTCTACCAGGTGCGGCACGACCTCCGATCGATCTGGGAGCGGATCCTTTCGGCGCCGGGCCTGTATCCGGTGCTGGTCAAGTTCCGGCTCTTTACCGGACGCTATTTTTTTCTGGCCATCTGCACTGTCGGTCTGCTCTGGTATGCGGTGTTTACGCGCTATGTGATCGGCCAGATCAAGCGCGACGCCGTTGCCGTAACGCAAAGCTACGCCGAATTGATCAAAACCGCGATTTCCGAGCGGATGAACGACCAGGAAATCGAGGTCATATTTAATGAGATCATCCAGAAACTGAATTTTCCCATCATCATCACCGATACGCTCTGGAACCCCGTCACCTGGAAGAACATTTCAACCGGCCCGTTTTTCGGCCGTCGCAACATCGCGCCCAATTCCCCATCGCCGCGGGACCGGGAGGAGCTGCGCCGCTGCATCCGGCGCTTCCAGAAAACCTATCCCGCCAAGGAGATCTACCTGAGCGGCACCCGGATGAAAATGGGATACCTGGTCTATTCCAACAGCGATCTAGTCAAGAGCATGGCATGGATGCCGTTCGTTGAACTGGGATTGATCGCCGCGGTGATGCTGTTTGCCTATATCGCGTTCCATAATATCCGCATCAACGAGCGCAGCAACCTGTGGGTGGGGCTTGCCAAGGAGACGGCGCACCAGCTGGGCACGCCCATCAGCTCGCTCATGGGGTGGGTCGAGTTCATGCGCTCGGCCGGCGAAGGGGCCGACAGCACGCCTCCCGAAGACGTCCTCGATCAGATCCATCAGATCTGCGATAATATGGAGCACGATCTGACGCGGCTGCGCAAGGTCACGTCGCGTTTTTCCCAGATCGGGTCCGTGCCCTCGCTTGCGGCGTGCGATATCAATGAATCGCTGGAAGATGTCATGAAATATTTTTCCATGCGTCTGCCGCTTTTAGGCAAGCATATCGAGATCCGGCGGACTTTTGGCGATCTTCCGCGGATCCCGGCAAACCGCGATCTGATCGAATGGGTGTTCGAGAACATCATGAAGAACGCGCTGGACGCCATCAACAAGCCCGAAGGCGTGATCGAAATCAGGACCGAGTATGCGTCCGCCGACCGGTTGATAAAAATTTACTGTCACGACAACGGCAAGGGTATTGCCTGGGAAGACCAGAAGAAGGTTTTTTCTCCGGGGTACACCACGAAGACGCGGGGATGGGGCCTTGGCTTGACGCTGGCAAAACGTATCATAGAGGATTACCATAAAGGGCAGATTTACGTCAGCTGGTCCCAGAAGGACAAGGGTACTATTTTCTGCATCGAATTGCCGCTTTCGGCATGAATGAACCCGATAAGGAAGCGATGTATGGGGGGAACCCGCAAAAAAGTCCTGTGGGTCGACGATGAAATCGAGTTTCTGCGCGCTCATATCATGTTTCTGGAGACGCGCGGCTACAGCGTCATACCCGTTTTCAGCGGCGACGACGCCATCCATATGCTGCGGGAAAAAGACTCTGACTTCGACATCGTGCTGCTCGATGAACAGATGCCCGGCAAGGACGGCCTGGCCACGCTCGAGGAAATAAAGGAGATGTTCCCCGGATTGCCGGTTGTCATGGTGACCAAGAGCGAGGAAGAACGCGTCATGGAGGACGCACTCGGAAAGAAGATCGACGGGTACCTGACCAAGCCGGTGAACCCCAGCCAGATCCTGATGGTGTGCAAACGCCTGCTTGACTCAAAACAGATCATTTCGGACCAGATAACGCAGCGTTTTGTGCGGGGATATTCCGAAAACCGCATGCTTCTCAACAGCCCTCTGGATGCGCCCGGATGGGTCCGTCTGTACGAGAACCTGACGAAATGGGATTTTGAGCTCGAGAAGGTGCATGATGAAGGCCTGCGCCAGACGCATGCGGGGCAGAAATCCGACGGTAACGCCGCGTTTTCCAGCTATGTGATGGAGCATTATGGCGCCTGGGTCAAAGGCGCCGAGAACCCGCCGTCGATGTCGACGGACGTGGTACGCAAAATCCTGGCGCCGCGCTGCGCGGAAGGCAAGCGGGTCTTTTTCATCATTCTCGAGGGCATGCGCCTCGACCAGTACTTTGCCGTTGAAATGCTGCTGCGCGACCTGTTCACCATCGAACGGCATTACTATTACTCCATTCTTCCGACGTCAAGCATTTTTTCGCGCGCCTCGCTCTTTTCCGGCATGTTCCCCGCCGATATCGCCCGGCAGTGGCCGGAGTGGTGGAAAAAAGGCGGCCCTCCGGAACAGCAGATACATCCGCTCGAACCCGAATTTCTGTCGCGCAACCTGCGCGGGTTGAATGTTGACATTGGGAAAAGGCCGGCCTTTGTTTCCGTAGGCACGTCGGCCGAGGTCCAGCAGACCCTCCGGAACCTGGACACGCATGCCAGGCGGAAACTGGTGACCATGGTCGTCAGCTTTGTCGATCTGCTCATCCAGAGCCATGCCACGTCGCCGGTGCTCAAGGAAATAGCGCCTGATGAAAGCGCTTTTCGCAACCTGACCCAATCGTGGTTCCAATATTCGCCGCTCTATCAGCTGCTGCAAGAGCTGAGCCGCATCGATTGCACGATTATCCTGACGACCGATCACGGCAGCATCTTCTGCACGCGCGGCTCCGAGGTATACGGCAGCAAGGGCCTGCCAAGGGACGTGCGCTATTCGTTTGAAAAGAACATCACCTGCGACGAGCGGCATGCGGTCTACCTGGCTGATCCGGCCATATACAAGCTTCCCGCGATTCCCACCGGCACCACGTTCGTGATCGCGAAGGAAAATTATTATTTCATCTATCCTGATAAATTCGAAAATTACCAGCAGCAGTATCAGAACGGGTTTCGGTACGGTGGAATTTCCATGGAAGAAATTATATTGCCCCTGGCTGTGATGCGGCCGAAGGCCGCATAAGTCAATCCGGCGGAAAGACGGGCCGAATGCAGCCGAATACTGCGTACCATTCATCAAGCGTTGCCGATACCCGGGCCGCGGGCGCCCGCAGCGCGCAGGAGGCGCGGCCCGGCGATGTGCTGGCCCTGTGTGGTGAACTCGGCTGCGGCAAAACCGAATTCGTGCGCGGATTCGTGGCGCACCTGGCGCCGGAGTCGGCGGTCCGGAGCCCCAGCTTTTCGATGGTGAACACGTATGCAACACCGGCTTTTCCGGTGTATCATTTCGATTTTTACCGTTTGAAAAGCCCGCGGGAAATGACGGAAATCGGGTTTGAGGAGTATCTGCATAGCGGCGGCGTCTGCTGCATCGAATGGGCCGATCTCTTCGAGGAGCTTCTGCCGTCCGATGCGCGGTGGTTTTATTTCAAGGACGCGGGCGATGACCGGCGGGAGATCGTCGACGCCGGCCGCAAGGCCGGTTCCCCCCGCGGTCCGCGACCGGACAGGTGAGCGGCAATGTATTTCCTGAGCCGTCAATACTGGCGCGATTGCCTGCGCGAACCCCGCGCGGCTCTTGACATATTGCGCGAAAAGCCGCGCTCCTTCGCCTACCGCATAACGGCGTTCTGCACCTACTGGCGCATCGTCTTCTCCGAATACTGGATGAACCACTGCCTTACCCGCTCTTCCGCCCTGGCCTACAATCTGTTGCTCACCACCATCCCGCTTGTTGCCTCCGCTTCGATCATTCTGGCCAACGTCATCGAGGTCCATCCGCAGCAGTTCCAGCGGCTGCTCAGCCTTTTCCTTCCCTATGCTCCCGAAACGCTCAACGAGTATATCGTCGCCTTTTTTGTCAATGCACAAAAGCTGCGGGGATGGAGCGCGTTTATCACCTTCTTTCTGGCCGTGGGACTTTTTGGCGCGGTGGAAGAGGCCCTTAATACCATTTGGAAAGTTTCCCGGTCGCGCTCGTTTTTCGTGCGCCTGCGCACCTTCACCATGGCGATGTTCTACAGCCCCATCCTTTTTTACTTTTCCTTTTTCCTGCGCAAGGTCATCCGCATCGACGAAGGCATGGCTTTTTATCTCCTGAGCTTGCTGCCTCCTCTGTTTTCCATGCTGGCATTCGCCGTTCTCATCTGGTTTGTTCCCAATACCAAAGTGAAGTTCTCATCGGCCTGCCTTGGCGGCATCTTCGCCGGAGCGCTCTTTGAGCTCGAACGTCTTGGATTCAAGACCTATGTGCTCATGTCCATCCAGACGCAGACCATTTACGGCGCTTTTGCCGTGGTCATTCTGTTCCTGGTGTCGTTGTGGGCGGTTTCGCTCATCGCGCTGCTAGGGGCGGAAATCGCGTTTGTCTATCAGAACTTCAAACCGCTGCTGCGTTCGCGAAGGCGCTGGGAACGGCGCGTGGGAGATTACAAGACCTATATCGGCTTCCGGTGCATGCTGGACATCATCGTTGCTTTCGCTCGGCATCAACCGCCGGTGGCGCAGGCGCGCATCATGGAACGATACGAACTCACCGAAGCGCAGGCCTCAGGGGTCATCGGTTCGCTGACCGACGCCGGGTTTATTCATAGCATCAGCGGCAAAAACGCCTATGTGCCGGCGTTCGACTTCCTGCAGAAGCCGGTCAAACTCGTGCTCGACGCCATCGAAGACGAAAACCGCCATGTGCCGACCGTGCCGGACGACTACACGCGCGATTTCCTCGACAAAATCCTCCAGAACCTCAAGAACTGCGCTAATCCAGACCTGGAAGGAATGACCTTCGAACGCCTGATCGTGCAGATGGAAGACGGCGAAAAGCGAAGGGCGAAGATTGACAGGCTGTGAAGACAGTTGTCGGAGCGGCAGAACCGTGCAGGCAGGGGATAAATCCCCTGCCCGGAGACGGGTTTTCAACCCGTTGTTGGTGTATGCGCGGCCGCATATGGTGCAGGCAGGGGATGAATCCCCTGCCTGGGGAGAGCGAATCCCGGCGGAATCGGGATGAGGAATTCATGCGGGATGGAGTTTTCTTCCCCAACCCGTTTCAACGGGTTTTGCGCTACCCGGAGACGGGTTTTCAACCCGTTGTTGGTGTATGCGCGGCCGCATATGGTGCAGGCAGGGGATGAATCGCCCTGCCCGGGAAGTGCGAATCCCGATGAATCGGGATGGGGATTATGTGGCGGGATGGGTTTACATCCCCAACCCGTTTCAACGGGTTTTGCGCTACCCGGAGACGGGTTTTCAACCCGTCTCAAAGGTATGATCAATCACAACGCCCACATCGTCAACCACGGCACATAGGTGATCAGCAGCACGGCGATCGCCAGCGCGATCAGGTAGGGGAGGACGTTTATATACACGGTCACCAGCGGTTGGTTGAAACGATACGATGCCAGCACCAGATTGATCCCCACCGGCGGCGCCAGATACCCCAGCTCCAGATTGGCAAGGAATATGATGCCCAGGTGCACCGGATGCACGCCGTAGATCTGCGCCAGCGGTATGATGAGCGGCACGATCACGATGGTCGCGGAAAAAATGTCCATGAAGCATCCGGTTATCAGCAGGGCCGCATTCAGCAGCAGGAGGAAGACGAATTTCGACGATATGTGCTCCTGCATCCAGGCCGCGAATTGCACCGGCACCTCGGCGTCGACCAGATAGTACGAAAGCCCGTTGGCCACGGCCAGAATGATGAGCACGCCGCCGATGATGGGCAGACAGGCCAGGGCAACGCGCGACATATCGCGGAATCGGAAATCGTGGTGGACCAGGGCTTCCAGAATAAGCGCATAGCAGACCGCGATGGCGCCGGTTTCGACCATGGTGGTGGCGCCGGAGAAAAAGAGGATGATGATGAATACCGGCAGCAGCAGCTCGCCGGCCGCGGACCGGGCGGCCGCGGCGATCTCCCGCCAGTCAAACGCCTTGCGTTCGGCCTTATGCCGCACGCCCGCCTGGATCCCCATGACGGAAAGCACCGCCACCAGGACCACGCCGGGCAGAAGCCCGCCTTTAAAGAGCGTTAGAATGTTTACATGCGCAACAACGCCGTACAGGATCACCGGCAGGCTCGGAGGAAACAGCAGACCGATGCTGCCGGCGGCGGTTATCAGGCCGGTGCTCACGCCGGGACGGTAGCCGCTGTGCGCGAGCATGTACGAAAGCAGGCCGCCGAGCGCGAGGATGGTGACGCCGGACGCACCGGTAAAGGTCGTGAAAAACGCGCACACCAGAATGGCCATGATCGCCAGTCCCCCGGGCAGGGACCCGAACAGCGCCTGGAAAAAGCGCACCAGCCGTTCACCCGATTTCCCTTCGGAAAGGATAAAGCCGGCAAAGGCGAAGAGCGGGATCGTCGGGATCGCCGGCCGGGTAAGCATGGTATACGCCTGATTGGGGATTGAGGCCACCGAGCCGCCGCTGGTGAAAAAGAAGACCGCGGCGCAGCCGCCCAGCATGATGAAGATCGGCGCCCCGCACAGGGCCGCCGCGATGAGCAGCGCGCAGCAGGGGAGCATGAGCGCCGGAATCTGCGCGTCCGGCACAAAGCGGAAAAGGAACGGCAGAAGCATGAAGGCGGCCGCGGCCAGCCGCACGCGCCACTTGCTTGACACATGCATAATGGTGCGCAAACCCATGACGGCAAAGCCGACCGGCATGATCATCAGGATCCATTGCAGGGGGATAAAGCCGACGCGCTGGCCCGCATCAAAGCCTTCGCGCGCGAACTGAAAAGAGACCATTGAAAGGGTTGCGCATACCGCGGCAGCCATGCCGGTCCCGAAGATGCGCAGCCATGCCGCCCATTGCGGCGGGACCAGGGAAAGCGCCGACAGGGTTATATGGCGGTCCTGGCGCGATGTTATCATGCCGCCGATGAAGGTGATGCAGAGGACGAGGTGCTGCACGTATTCCGAAGAGCCGCGCACGCCGGTGCTGAATATCCGGAGCACGACTTCGATGGCCGGCAGCATGGCAATAGCAACAAGCAGCGCGAATGCCAGATAATTTTCCGCGCTGTGGAAAATCCGTTTAATGCGATCTATAATGCGCATGGGGGGTCATTTTAATGCAGGGGCGTTGCGCACCGTAGAGACGCAGAATTCTGCGTCTCTACGGTGTGCAACGCCGCTATTTAATAATCGCCTGGATCGCCTCGTAGGTCGATTTGTTGATTGACGAACCGAACAGCCTCGGCGTGCCTTTGGCCACGGCGGCCTGCCATTCGGCCTCCGCATCGGCCGGCACGGCATTGATATGCAGCCCGTTCTGCTTCATTATGTCAATAGCCGAACGGTCCGCGTCCGCGACTTCCGTCTCCATGGCCGCGCCCGCTTTTTGCGCCGCTTCCATGCATTGCGGCTGCAGGTCCGCCGGAATGCGGTCCCATGTTTTCTTGGAAACTACAATGCCGGCAATAAGAGGCGCCCACTTAAGGTCGCACATCTGCGTGGCAAGGCCGAACCATTGATTGCTGGCCGCCGACAGCGGCGTTGCGGAAAAAGCGTCCACCATGCCGCTCTGCAGCGAAGACATAAGGTCCGTAACATTGAGCGGTATCGGATGAAAGCCCATGTCTTTCCATACCTGCACCGCGTCCTCATCGCCCGCCCATACGAACAGCTTCTGTTTCTGCAGGTCCGCCGGCCGCACAACCGGGGCACGGGAAAAAAAGTGCACCCAGCCAACGGAGTTCCAGAGAATGATCTTAAAACCCTTTTCTTCGAGCCCTTTTTCAAAACCCGGTTTCATTTTGTCCAGGGCAAGAGCGAGTTGCTTATCAGTGCGCACCAGCATCGGCGCCTGGATGGTCAGAATATCGGGATAAATGCGGCAGAGCCCTACGCCGGTGAGTCCCGCGGCATTAAGCTGGTCGATACGCATCTTGCGGATCATGTCCATTTCGTCGCCCACGATGCCGCCGGCATAAATTTTAACCATGATCGCGCCATTGGAAATCCTGCCCCATTCGGCGGCTATGGCGCGCAATCCCTTGTCCCATGGCGATCCCGCGGGCGCAAGGCTGCCCAGCTTGATGATCTGCGCTGCGCGGATTGGTGCGGTCACGCCCGATACGAGGACCGTCGCCAGGATTGCGGCTATGACGGCTGCTTGTATTCTCATGGTTTTTCCTCTCCGCTTTCCAGGAAAAAATCGTCCGCATGCTCCAGATACCAGCGCGCCTTCTGCTGGCCGATGATATTGACCAGACGGTTCGGCAATGATGCGTTGACGTCGACGGCAAGCGCTTTGTTCAGCAAATCGGTGAATTCCGCGCGGTCCTGCTTTTTAATGCAGACGGCGGTGGCCAGCGACACATAGGGCCCGCATTTGACATTGTGGGAAAGCTCGATCGCTTTGGCGAAATGTTCGCGCGCCTTTTGCTCGCTGCCGCCCATGGAGGGCGGCATGCTGCCGTAATAGGAGATGAAAAATTCGTGGGCGGCGCCGTCGCCGTAGCCGTCACACAGCTCGATGACGCGTTTCATCATGGCAACGCTGCGCGAAATGGTCATAATCAGGCCGAGATTGAATTTGTCGGCCGAAACCGCGCCCATCCAGGACGCGGCGGCCCAGTAGAGATACGAGGTGTCCTTGGCGGACATGAGCGCCATGGCCGAGTCGCTCTTATTGCGATTAAGCAGGTCGCGGAACCCGCGATGGTTGATTTCCATGCCGCGCAGGACATAATCGCGCCCCCGAATAAATAGATTTTTAGCGCGCTTCAGCTGGCGGCGCTGCTCTTCGTTTTGCGCATCGGCCATCTGTTCGGCAGGGGCCTGGATATAGGCATAGGCATACATGCAACACAACCGGCCGGTTGCCAGAAGCAGGCGGGGATTGCACGAGTCGGCGGCAAGCAGCGATTCGTACATCTTGAGCGCGAACGGGATCGCATCGCCCACAAGCTGCGGATCATTATCGCCGGTAAATACCGTGCCGCCTTCGGATGAGAGAACGTTCGCCACCGATCGGACGGCCATTTTTTTTATGGAACAGCCGCAGAGGAGTGCCGCGATAATCGTGGTGCATAGTATCAGCGCAGAATAGAGGCGTCTTTGGTGCATATGCTTAAATATAACAATCCGGCCGCAATCAATAAAGCAGAATCGAATGCAGGCGCGATCATGGGCGCTGAATCCGGGGGGGGGGGGAAGTTCGTGACCGCGGGTGATCCGAAAACGTATTTTCAGTATTGCTGCTCAGCACTCAGCAACGGAAACAAGCAACCACAGATGGAAAACAAGATGGGCACGGATAATCCGTGGTTGCGTTCCGAATTTCCGGGGAAGGAGCAGCTATTGCGCTGGACCCGATATCTGGAAGCACCTGAAAAAGCAATCATAACCACAGCAAGGAGAAACGCATGGACCTCGATAAGGCGATCCGGAAAGTGCCCGATTTTCCCAAGCCGGGAATCCTGTTCTACGATATCACCAGCATTTTTACCAATCCCAAAGCCTTCCAGCATGTTATCGCGCAAATGGTCCGGATTTATGAGAAGGCGAAGATCGACGGCGTTATCGCCATCGAAAGCCGCGGTTTTCTTGTGGGCGCCTGCTATGCCGAAAAGAAAGGCGTGCCGCTGGTGCTGGCCCGCAAAAAGGGCAAGCTTCCCGGCAAAACCATCGAGCAGAGCTATGCGCTGGAATATGGCCAAGCAACGCTCCAGATCCACGTTGATGACTTGACGCCAAAGAAACGGTGGCTGATTGTCGATGATCTCATTGCCACCGGCGGTACGATCCAGGCGGTGGCCGCGATGATCGAACGCCAGGGCGCGCACGTTGCCGGCGTTTTCGGCATCATCGGGTTGCCGTTCCTCAAGTACACCGAAAAGATCGGCAAATACGGCCCTAAAACGCTGATCGATTATCACGGCGAGTAACCCAAAGCCGCACCGGAATGGGCGGCCGGCATGCCGGATGGAACTTCATTTTTTCAAAGAGCCGTTTCGCGACCGCCAGCACCCCGAGCTGGTGCGGCTTCTTTTTGAGGCCGAAAAGAGCGCCGGCCTGGCCGAAGGTTATTCCGATTTCTATATGTACATCTGGATCGATTCACGCACTATCGTGGATGGGTTCCAGGCGATTCTGGACGAAGAGTTCGCCATGACCTTCAAGGCCCCTGCACAGATCGAATTCGGCGCAATCACAACGCAATCCATCGGTCGCACCATCCGTGAATCAAAATCAATGGTCAAGCGCAAAAAGATGCTGCGCCTGCTGGATGGCTCACGCTGCGAATATTTTCCCGATCTTCTGGGGATGGTCGGCGCAATCGCCCGGGGCGAGGTGGACGTTAATCGTACTCTCGACGGCAAGGAAGCGCGGTATCTGAAAAAGCTGATGAAAGGCAGGTGATCGCCATGGAGCGCCAGACCATACGGGAAATTTTGGCCCGGTTGTCGTCGGGCGGCCGGCACGAAGCATGCGGCTGGGTGCGCACGCGCCGCGAATCAAAAACCTTCTGCTTTGTCGAAATCAACGACGGCTCGTGCCTGGCCGGCCTGCAGGTGATCGTCGACGCCGCACTCCCGGGCTACGCGGACCTGGTCCCGAAATTGACAACAGGCACAAGCGTATGCGTGCGGGGCGACCTGGTGGATTCCCCCGCGGCAGGGCAGAAATACGAATTGCGCGCGCAGGAGGTCCAGGTGTTCTGCAGCGCGCCCGCCGAGTATCCGCTGCAGAAAAAGCACCACACCTTCGAATACCTGCGCGAAATCGCGCACCTGCGGCCGCGCACCAACAGCCTGGGCGCCGTGGCGCGCCTGCGCAACGCGCTATCGTATGCCGTCCATGCCTTTTTCCAGGAACGCGGATTCGTCTATGTGCATACGCCCATCATTACCGCGTCGGATTGCGAAGGCGCGGGAAAACAATTTACCGTTACCGCTCTGGATGTGGCCGATTTTCCGCGCGACCAGGCGGGAAAGCCCGACTATGGGCAAGACTTCTTCGGCAAGCAGGCGCGCCTTACCGTGAGCGGCCAGCTGGAAGGCGAAACCTATGCCATGGCATTAGGACGCGTCTATACCTTTGGGCCCACCTTTCGGGCCGAAAAGTCCAATACCGCGCGCCACCTGGCCGAATTCTGGATGGTCGAACCGGAAATGGCGTTCTGCGAGTTGCGGCAGGACATGGACCTGGCCGAAGAATTCATCCGTTTCCTGGTCCGCCATGCGCTTGAAAGATGCGGCGACGATCTCGCCTTTTTCAATCAGCGCATCGAGCCGGCGCTGCTTTCCACGCTGGAAAATATCGCCGCCAACAGCTTTGAGCGTCTGACCTACACGGAAGCCATTGCTATTCTGGAAAAATCCGGCCAGGCGTTTGAGTACCCGGTCCGCTGGGGCATGGACATCCAGTCCGAGCACGAACGCTACCTGGTGGAAAAGACATTCAACAAACCGGTGATCCTGCACGATTACCCGCGCGAGATCAAGGCCTTTTACATGAAGGCAAACGATGACGGAAAAACCGTGCGCGCCATGGACGTGCTCGTTCCGCGCATCGGCGAACTCATCGGCGGCAGCGAACGGGAGGACCGGTATGAGATATTGCGCGAAAAGATCCGCTCCCTCGGCCTGCGCGAAGAGGACTACTGGTGGTATCTTGACTTAAGGAAATTCGGCGGGGCCCCGCATGCCGGGTTCGGCCTGGGGTTCGAGCGCCTGCTCCTGCTGGTCACGGGCATGCAGAACATCCGCGATGTGATCCCGTATCCGCGGTATCCGGGGAATGCGGAATTCTGATGGCGAACGACGATCGCGATTAATGCTGGAGTCCGGATAATCCGCGCGACGTGCGTTGATTGCAGGCTTTGGCAGGGAAATATCGAATGTCCAACCGCAGAATTTCGAAGTTCAGAAAAGGCTGCGGAAATTGTATCGAGATCTATCTGTACTTCGATATTCGACATTCGATATTCTGCGGTTCGATATTTCTTGCGTTTACTGTGGATTTTTCCGATTCAGCAAATACCGGATTTCCCCTTCTTTCGTCAAGGGTATGATGTGGTCCCGGTACAGGGCGATCACCAGGCGCGGATCCACCACGTTCCGCAGCTTTGCGTCGACGCGGGCCTGGGCCGCCGCCACCTTGGCGCGCACCCGCGCAATGATCCGGTCTTCAACCTCCAGGCGCGTAAGAACATCCAACAGGCCGCGTTCGTCCCCATGGTCGATGAGGCGCTGGTACGTTTTTGGCGCGCCGCGGTATTTGCTTTCGGCGACATAAAAGGCCCCGTAATGGATCCGCCGCGCGATCGCCTGGATCGCATATACATCGTGCTCGGTGCTGGAGCCGAAATGGCCGTCCGCGCCCTTCCTGCATATGCGCGGAATTAATTGCAGATAGCAGGCGGTTATCTGAATGGTCAAATTGACTATATCGTAATCGGCGATGAAAAGCCCCGTGGGCGGCAACGCGGCCGCGCGCCGCGGCCGCGGAAGATGACGGTTGAACGGACGCTCCTCGGGAACGCTGAACCTGCCGAATTCCGCGTCCATCCGCTCCTGATAGCGAAGCCGGATCTCGAAAAGGCTCTGCTTTTTGGCCCCGGCAAAACCGCTTTTGCCGGGCTGGTAGATCCGCGGATTATGCCGGAACTGGGCGCGGTCGATGAGCTTGTAGATGATCGTCTCTTCCAGGCCTTCGAGCATCCGGGCGATGGCGGCAAGATCAAGTTTGCGCATGCATAGTCTCCGTGAGCGGCGACGTGCGGATCATGTCGCCCGCATAAACCCGCGGACCTGCCGTTCGATCCGCCGCAGCATCGTTGTCGTGTCGCGCAGGTTGTTTTCGATTGTTTTGACCAATGCGCTGCCTACGATCGCGCCGTGGGCGCCGGCGTGCTTGACCTGCGCGATGTGTTCGGGCCGCGAAAGACCGAACCCAACGCACAGCGGGCGGTCCGTATGCGCGCGCACGCGGCCGATCGTCGACCGCACCGAGCCCGACAGCGTGGCGGCCGCGCCGGTGGGCCCCAGCCGGCTTACAATGTAGACGAACCCCGTGACATGGCGGCAGATTGCCCTGATGCGCGCATCGGGCGTCAGTTCCGAGATGATATGCACGCAGGCGATCTGATGCCTGCTGAGCGCACGATACAACGGCGCGGATTCCTCGGGCGGCATATCGGCGACCAGAATGCTGTCGATGCCGGCGTCGGCGGCATTCCGGCAGAAAGCATCGAAGCCGAGATGCAACACCGCGTTGGCATAGCAGAGCAGGCCGAAGGGGATTTCCGTACTCTGGCGCAGACGGCGCATGAGGCGGAAAAAATTCCGATGCGTCAATCCCGCCTTGATGGCGCGCATGCCCGCGCGCTGGTTTACCGGCCCGTCGGCAATGGGATCGGAGAAGGGGTAGCCGATTTCCAGGATATCGGCGCCCGCGTCGATATAGGTACGCAGGATCCGTTCGCTGGTCGCCGGGTCCGGATCACCGGCAACGGCGAACGGAATGAAGGCGATCCGTTTCTTTTTCCTGAGCGCGGCGAACGTCGCTTCGTAGCGGTTCATATTTTCAGCCCCAGATAATCGGCGACATGAAAAATGTCTTTGTCCCCGCGGCCGGAGACATTGACGATCATGATGCTTTTTGTTGGCATGGCCGGCGCGCGCTTGATCGCATAGGCCACCGCATGCGCCGATTCGAGCGCCGGGATAATGCCTTCGCATTCGGAAAGCAACCGGAACGCATCCACCGCCTCGCGGTCGAGCGCATAGGTATAGCTCACGCGCTTGATGGAATGCAAATACGCATGCTGCGGCCCCACGCCGCTGTAATCCAGCCCGGCCGATACCGAGTGCGTATTGGCGATCTGGCCGTGCGGGTCCTGCAGCACGTAGGAATACATGCCGTGCAGGACCCCCGGACGCGAGGCTTTTGACGGCGTCAGGCGGGTCGCGTGTTTGCCGCCTGATAATCCCAGACCGCCTGCTTCCACGCCGATAAGCCGCACCCGCGCATCGTCGAGAAACGGCGCGAATATGCCGATGGCGTTTGATCCGCCGCCTACGCAGGCAACTATTTCGTCCGGGAGCCTGCCGGCCTGCGCAAGGATCTGCCGGCGCGTCTCAATGCCGATGACGGACTGGAATTCGCGCACGATCATGGGGAAGGGGTGCGGACCCAGGGCCGAGCCGAACACGTAGTGCGTGGTGCGCACGCTCCGGCTCCAGTCGCGCAGGGCCTCATTCACCGCGTCCTTGAGCGTTTTTCCTCCGCTGTCAACCGGCACTACGCGGGCGCCCAGAAGGCTCATGCGAAAGACATTGGGCCGCTGCCGGGCCATATCGACCGTGCCCATGTAGATATCGCAGTCGAGGTCCAGCAGAGCGGCCACCGTGGCCGTGGCCACGCCATGCTGTCCCGCTCCGGTCTCCGCGATGACGCGCTTTTTGCCCATATACCGGGCTAAAAGCGCCTGCCCCAGCGAATTGGTGATTTTATGCGCGCCGGTATGATTGAGGTCTTCGCGCTTGAGAAAAATGCGCGCGCCGCCCAGCCTGCGGCTCAGGCTTTGCGCATAATACAGCGGGGTGGGCCGGCCGTTGTAATGCTTCAGCAGACCGGCGAATTCCTTCTGCGCGGCGCGGTCGCGCATGAAGCGCGCGAACGCGTGCTCTACTTCGTCAAGCGCCGGCATCAGCACTTCCGGAGCGTACCGGCCGCCGAATTCGCCGTAGCGCGATGCGTTCGCCGATGGTGTCGCTTTCATAATGGTCTGAAGATAAAATACGTATCGCACGCCGCCGCGCCGGCATGCCCGGCGCTCATGCTATCGAACGATCTTGACAATCCGGTCCCACCGCAGGGCCTTGAACCAGGGCCGGTCGTGCGCGAACGACCAGAGCACGGCCGTTACGCCGCCCTTGATCAGGCGCGCGCTGATTGGTCCGAAATAGCGCGAATCATATCCTTTATACCAGTCGTCGGCCAGCAGAAAAACCAGTGTGCCTTTGACGCGATACTGGTGGACGGGCTCGCCGTTTTCCATAAGCGAAAAGAGAAACGAGATGCTTTTTCCGCCCTGCGAATATTCCAGGAATGCGCGCAGCCGGTCCGAGAAAAAGAAATCATACCGGTATTTTTCCGGCACGGTATCGAGCGTGCCCGCAAACAGGGCGAATTCGGTCACGCGAAAGCCGGGCGCCGGCTGGTCGTCGATGAAGAGCTGCGGCTGCACCGCAAAGGTTTTTTTCGGGTTTTCCTGCCGTATGATGGACACGGCAAAGAAAAAATCGCGGATGCTCATGTCGTCCAGGCTGAGGTTTTCGCCGCGCTGCGGAAGGCGCAGGGGCGCCGTGAAATCGCGGGGCGTGTAGTCGGGCGGGAGGACATCCGAGTCGGCCGCCGACACGGAAAACGATGCCCTGGGACGCGTAAGGTTGACAAACTGGCCATTCTGCACGGCCAGGCTGTCTCCGGGCAATCCGGCAACGCGCAGACAGTTAAGCCGGCCGCGGCGGTGCGGGTCGGCGAAAACCACGATACCGCCCGCGCGGGGATTGACAATCCACGAATAGGGCGGAATAAACGGCGTTCGGAACAACACCACGCGGTCGCCGGCAGCGAGCGCGGGCCCCATCTGGTCGGTTTGGATGAGCGCCGTGTCGCACGCCGCGTATTTGATCAGCAGGACCAGCACCACAAAAAGCCCGATGTCGCGCGCGAACCGGTAGATCAGGATGCGCGCGTCCAGCAGACGGCGGGGTATTGCGTTGTCAGGCATGAACGGCCGCCTTATTCTCTCTTCAGCACCGCTAAAAACGCCTCCTGCGGGATCTCCACATCGCCAACCTGTTTCATGCGGCGCTTGCCTTCCTTCTGCTTTTCCAGGAGTTTGCGTTTGCGGGTGATGTCGCCGCCGTAACACTTGGCGGTCACGTCCTTGCGGTACGGTTTTACCGTGGTGCGGGCGATCACGCGCGTGCCGATGGCCGCCTGAATGGCTACCTCGTACATCTGGCGCGGGATCAATTCCTTGAGCCGGATGGCTATGTCCTGGCCGTACATATACGATTTATCCCGGTGGACGATGGCGGAAAAAGCGTCGACAACGGCATGGTTGATGAGCACATCCACCTTGACAAGGTCGTCCTTCTGAAATCCCACGAATTCATAGTCCATGGAGGCATACCCGCGCGAACAGCTCTTCAGTTTATCGAAAAAGTCGACGATCACCTCGGCCAGCGGCATGCGGTAATGCAGGCACACGCGCGTGGGTTCCAGATACTCCATGGTCTCCATTTTGCCGCGTTTGTCCTCGCAAAGCTTCATGATGGCGCCGGTATATTCGGTGGGTGTGACGATCTGGACCTTGGAAATGGGTTCGGCAAGCGATTCAACGGACTGCAGGGCCGGCAGCTTCGACGGGCTGTCGATATAGATCTCCTCCCCGGTTGTAAGCCGCACCTGGTATTTGACGTTCGGGAAAGTCGTGATGATGTTGACGTTGTATTCGCGCAGCAGGCGTTCCTGAGTCACTTCCATGTGCAAAAGGCCCGAAAAACCGGCGCGAAAGCCGAACCCCAGGGCCACGGAATTTTCGGGATCGTAGGTGACCGATCCGTCGTTGAGCTGCAGCTTTTCAATGGCATTATGCAGGTTTTCGTAGTCGTCCTTGTCAACCGGATAAATGCCCGAAAAGACCATGGGCTTTATTTCCTTGTATCCGGGGATCGGCTCGGCGGCGCCGCCGTCCACCGTGGTGATCGTATCGCCCAGCTTGATGTCGGAGAGCGTCTTGATGGTGGCGATCATATAGCCCGTTTCGCCGGGGCCCAGGTTGTCCTGCGGCATGCGAGCGGGGTTGAAATGCCCCACCTCCGCGACCTCGTACTGCGCGGCGTTGGAAAAGAAGCGGATTTTGGTCCCTTTAGTCAATTTCCCGTCCATCAGCCGCACATAGGCCACGGCGCCGCGGAAAGAGTCGTAGAGCGAGTCGAACACCAGGGCCTTGAGCGGCGCATCGTCGCTCCCTTTGGGCGGCGGCACATCGGTAATCACCCGGCGCAGGATGTCGGGCACGCCCAGCCCGGTTTTGGCGCTGCACGCGATGATGCTCGATTTTTCAACGCCTAAAAGGTCGGCGATCTGCTGGCCCACGGCGTCCACGCGCGCCGAGGGCAGATCGATCTTGTTGAGCACGGGTATGATGGCAAGATCGTGCTCCATGGCAAGGTAGATATTGGTGAGGGTCTGCGCTTCAATGCCCTGCGTGGCGTCCACCACGAGAATGGCGCCTTCGCATGCGGCAAGCGATTTGGAGACCTCATATGAAAAATCCACATGGCCCGGCGTGTCGATCAGGTTCAGGCAGAAATCCCGGCCGTCGTCGGATTTATACATCATGCGCACCGGGTGCGACTTGATGGTGATGCCGCGCTCGCGCTCCAGGTCCATGGCATCAAGCACCTGGTCCTGCATCTTGAATTTATCGACGGTGTTGGTGATCTCCAGAAAACGATCGGCCAGGGTTGATTTACCATGGTCGATATGCGCGATGATGCAGAAGTTGCGGATGAATTCAGTGGCGTACAATGCGCAAACCTGCCTGAAGACGGTGAAATGTCGGACGATTGTGGATAAAAATACAACATGGGAAATCGGTTTGGCTGCACGGTTGGGGGACGATTTATTGTTGGGACCGCCATTTGATTCCAAAGATAGATCCGGAAGAAGAAAAAGAGGAATACCGCTTCAGCCACGAATCGACACGAATCCGCACCAATAAAACCGCGGAATAATCAGGATCGGATTCGTGATTATTCGTGAAGATTCGTGGCTAAAATGCTTTTTTCTTTTCTCTGACGTGCGCCATGGCCGCCGGTCCGAAAGACAAAACAACACGATGGAAGCAAAGGATTTCAATGATCCAAAAAGATTACATCATGAGAATGATGCGGCAATTGGCTGAATTCCTTGCTGCGGTCTCGGATACTGTGCCGCGCGCATCATGTGCGGGGCGGAACCGGCCGATGTCGACCGCGCGGGCGGCATTCCGAGCACCTGCACTCTTGTCAACCATGGGTCCGTTGGCGCGCCGAACAGCGGCACTGCCCGGGCGCGTGCTCGCGAGATTCAACGGCTCTGCTGAATTTTGTGGTGCAATAATTAGCAAATATGTTATATTTAGTTACATAAGATACATTTATGAACCAGACAACCGAAATCACAGAATCAATCCAGCAAGCCGTTGCCCGGACCATCGCAGTGAGTCCGGCCGGCGAAGGATTGGCGCTTATCGGCGGGTTTCGATATCGCCTGCTTGATGGCAGCGCGCGCTTTTCCGCGGACCTGGATTATCATTGGGCAGGCAGCCTTGATAAGAAGAGAGACGAACTGGTTTCCCTTTTCAACCGGCGGCTGCTGCCGGAAATTAAAAGGACCCATGGACTCGACGGATCGGTTTCCGGGGAATCAGGGCCCGAGGATTCCGTATTTGTAAAAACCGCGGAACTCGCATTCTACCGCGTCGGCAGTGCGCTCCCCAGGATAGAAATACCGGTGGATATAACCGTCATCGAATGCATTGATCCTCCTGTTGCGAAAACCAGGAGCGGCATCGTGTATCTCACTGCATCGGACGCCGACATGGTGGAGAGCAAAGTCATTTCAATAGTCATGCGGACCTATATGGCCGCGCGGGACCTTCTTGACCTTTTTCTGTTTCAGAACGCATTCGCCCGAGACTCCGCGGCGCGCATCGCGACCAAACTCGGGCGTCATACAATCGGTCGTGATGCCGCGGCGCAAACCTTCGGAAACCTGGAAAGAAACCGGGTGGCGCATATCAAATCGCTTCGCATGCTCCTGGACACGCAGGTTGATGAAAGCGTATGCGCGAATATCAATGCCGCGGGCGGCGCCGGCATGGTGTTTGAGTCCGCGGTCGCGATAGTGCGGAAATACCTTGATGTTCGGAAGGATACTCCCGGATGAAAAGTACGGAATGGATGCGCTTTTTTGTTGACCAGCACCGTCGGTTGGGTAAGGTTGTATTCGCGGTGACCGAACTGGCCAACAGCTCGGGTATGGCGCGCCGTTCGCTTCTTGTCCACCTTAATCGCATGACGAAGGCGGGCGTCATTCGCCGGTATGCGCACGGTTTATATGGATCGGAACCTCTGCGGCCGGAGGAATTCCTGCCGTATCTCGACCGCGCGGCCTATTGCACCGGCCATTACGCGCTTTTCAAGCACGGGATCGTCACGCAGGCGCCGGCTCTGGTCACCTGCTTTGCCAATCGGCGCCACGGGCGGCGCCGCGTCCTTCGCACCGGCGCCGGCGACTTTGAGTTTGTCATGCCGTCCGCGCGCATATATCGCGCACCCGCCGCGGGCGTACTTGCGCCGGCCCATCAGGCGCTGTGCGATTTCGTATTTCTCTGCTTGCGCAAAGGGGTTTCGCCGGACGCCGTCGTGAGTTTGCGGCGTCTGCATACTCTTGATGGATCGGAAATTGACGGAATGCTTGCCGTTTATCCCTTGACGGTGCGGCGTGAGGTGCGGCGCATGATGGGCGGCTAATCAACATCCCCGTGCAGATCCACCCCCAATGCCTTTTTCCTCGGCGGACCCGGCGACCCGCGGCCGGCGAAAGCGTATTTCGCCCCGATGGCCTTCTTGTTGCCTGCATCAAGCGGAATGTCGCGCAGCAGCGCGTGGGACGCCTGAAAGGCGAGGTACCCGTAGCCGGCGTCCACGCGCGCCGAGGGCAGATCGATCTTGTTGAGTACGGGTATGATGGCAAGATCGTGGGTGAAATGTCGGACGATTGTGGATAAAAATACAACATGGGAAATCGGTTTGGCCGTATGGTTGGGGGGATCTATCGTTGAAACCGATACCCGAGATCCGGAAGAAGAAAAAGCGGAATACCGTTTAGCCACGAATCTTCACGAATCCGCACCAATAAAGCCGCGGAATAATCAGGATCGGATTCGTGATTATTCGTGAAGATTCGTGGCTAAAATGTTTTTTTCTTTTCCCGAACGGACATGGCCGCGCGCGCAATAGCAATTGTTCGCTGGATATAGTATTTTGCATTAAAGTCTTAAACGCGAGGCATACAACTATGACAGATGCAAAACTGCTTGAACGCATTGTCGTGGATCCTGCGGTGATGGTGGGGAAGCCTGTTATCAAAGGAACACGTCTGACTGTTGAGTATGTACTGAACCTCCTTGCGCATGGCGCCAGCGTCGAAGAGATTCTTAAGGAGTACACAGGGTTGACACGGGAAGATATCAGCGCGTGCTTGCTTTTTGCTACGAAGTCGCTTGAAGACGTTGCGTTCATGCCGCTGGCCGAGGCAGCCGCGTAAATGCGCTCCAAGACCAAGTCCGATTTGCCCGCCGCACCTGACCGGAATACATTACAACAGAATGCATCTTCCCTTTGGCTGGCACCAAGACGCGTGCCATGGCCGTCCGCGGAATGAAAAGGAATTATACTACAGATAACACGGCCGCCGGTCCGAAAGACAAAACAACACGATGGAAGCAAAGGATTTCAATGATCCAAAAAGATTACATCATGAGAATGATGCGGCAATTGACTTGGCGTTATGCTTGATAAAAATTATGATAGCTGTTGCCAAAATGCACACAAAGTGGCATATTTAAACAATGAAGCGAAGCCAGATGTACTATTCTCCCATTGAATGGGCAATTTACGCAGGTAGTGGTAAATGGAACTATCAAGGCGGTGCGACTTTTTCTATAGCTACAGGGCCTTTGATAAAACTTGCTCAGTATCAAGACGTTTCTGGTGGCATTGCCTTCGGCGGACCAGCCATGATGCTTGGTGGCTTATTTTTAATGACTATCGAGCCTATTTCTGGAACAACATTGCTTACCGTTGGCGGAATGGCATCACCGTTCTTAGGCATGATGACTCCAGATTATCTCTTTTCAACAACGGCGCATCTATCAGAAAATGCGGTTATGGAGGCAGCGGTTCCGCAGGTGAACTTATCGTTAGCGCGAGTCGCAGGCTTTTAAGCTCAGTCAGTCTCAAACGGTGCGACCTTTACATATAGATAGATCGTGTGTAGGAAACCATACGGAGAGGTCGCAGAGAGAAGACGCAGAGTTTCGCAGAGCCTGATTTTTTTTAACCAGGAGGAGCACAATGATTTTCAAGAACAGGCCACTCAAAAACCATATGTTACTGCTGTTTTCTATTCTCTGTTTTTACGGCACGGCACACAGCCAATGGACACAAACGAATGGCCCGTATGGCGGATATGTCAGATGTTTTGCCGTATCCGGAACGAATCTCTTTGCGGGTACAGATGGCGGCGGCGTATTTCTATCCACGAATAGCGGCGTAAGCTGGACTGCCGTGAATACCGGGTTGACGGGCACTACTGTTACTTCGTTTGCTGTGTCCGGAACGAATCTCTTTGCGGGCACATGGGACGGCGGCGTATTTCTGTCCA
>Ga0315279_10003053_pt1 | contig 24016 bp, 22 predicted proteins | sample YL17G06_20_MG_FD_203694 | JGI IMG/M metagenome (GOLD analysis project Ga0315279, IMG submission 203694) | Sediment microbial communities from Yellowstone Lake, YNP, Wyoming, USA - YL17G06_20 | ecosystem: Environmental > Aquatic > Freshwater > Lake > Sediment | place: USA: Wyoming | collected...
TGGTTCATGTCGCTCCTCAACTCCTCGAACACCTACTATATCGTCGACTGCCAGGCTCTGTCCGCCCCAATGGTGAAGAAGTACGGCCTAGAGTCCATGCCGATGGGCTACATAATAGTCGGAGATGGGGGAGCCGCGGGCTTTGTGGGTCAGGTAAGGGGGATACCCTACGACCACCCTGAGCTCGCCGTCGGCTACAGCCTCGCAGCTGAGAACCTTGGCATGAGGTACGTCTACCTCGAGGCGGGGTCAGGAGCAAAGGCTCCCGTACCCCCTCTCATGATCAAACTCGTGAGGAAATATATCTCGGCACACCTCGTCGTCGGTGGAGGAATCAGGGACGCCGAGTCCGCGAAGGCAGCGAAGGATGCGGGGGCGGAGATCATAGTCACGGGCACCCTCGTCGAGGAGTCAACCGGGACAAGGGAAAAGATTTACGATATAGTATCAGCTATAAAATCCTGAGAGGGTCAACACAGAGGCCCAGGCGATGGGTACTTCCATTACACCCGCCTATCATTAGGAGAGTGAGTCTTGAGCCAGCTCCGGATGACGCAGGAATACAGAGAGTACTTCCAAGAGATTGAGGACAAGCTCACCAAGCTCTACGATGTAGCCGGAAAGGCTAGGGAGAAAGGTCTCGACCCAACCCTTGAGGTCGAGGCCAAAGTAACACGCGACATTGCGGAGCGGATCGAGAAGCTCATCGGGCCGCCGGGCATCACTCGCCGTATGCGGGAGCTCGAGGGCATGGACCGCCGTGACATGGCGTTCAAGGTCGCAGAGGAGATAGCGTACGGCGGCTTCGGGAACATGCCCAAGGAGAGGGCCGCGGACCAGGCGATAAGGACCGCCCTCGCGATAATGACAGAGGGCGTCACCATCGCCCCGATCCAGGGGATACCGGAGATCAGAATCAAGCAGAACCCCGACAGGAGTCAATACCTCTCAATCTACTTCGCCGGCCCCATTAGGCCGGCTGGAGGCACAGCTCAGGCCCTCACCTTAGTTGTCGCTGACCAGGTGAGGAAGTGTCTTGGCCTTGAGAAGTTTCAGCCATCCGAGGAGGCCGTCCACAGATTCGTCGAAGAGGTCCGCATCTACGAGCGATCCGTCAGACGGTTCCAGTACCATGTGACCGATGAAGACCTCGAAGCCGCGATTAGGCAGATACCCGTCGAGGCGACCGGCGTTTCAACCGACCCATACGAGGTCTCTAACTACAGGGATGTCCAGGGAATAGAGACAAATCGGCTGAGGGGCGGCGCCCTCATCGTCGTCGTCGACGGCGTAGTCGGGAGGGCGAGGAAGCTCTACGGCGTCTGCCAAGCCCTCGGCATCGACGGCTGGGAGTGGCTCGACAGGCTCGGTCAGAAGAAGACGAAGAACTCTGAGGAGCAGCCCTCCGTCGGCTTCATGGAGGAGATTATCGTCGGGCGTCCGGTCTTCTCCTTCCCTGGCGCCGTCGGAGGATTCAGGCTGAGGTATGGTCGGGCTAGAAACACGGGCCTGGCAGCTGTCGGGATACATCCAGCCACGATGATCGTCCTCAACAGGTTCCTCACCACAGGCGTACAGCTCAGGATAGAGCTTCCCGGCAAATCAGCCGCCGTCACGCCCGTGGACTCTATCGAGCCGCCGGTGGTTAAGCTTCGGGATGGCACCGTTATGAGGGTCGAGACCGAGGAGCAGGCGGAGAGGCTCCTCCGCGAGATCGATGTGATCCTCTCCGTCGGCGATGTGCTCGTGAACGCCGGCGACTTCATCCAGAACAACAAGAACCTCTTGGAGGCGGGGTACGACGAGAACCAGTGGCTACTCGACCTGAGGGCCATGTGCGATAGAGTAGGATGCGAGGCCGCCTCGAAGCTCGCCAACCTCCTCCCGGAGAGAATTCAGTTCTTCTTGGCCTCGCCGCTGAACGTGCCAACGCCGGAGGAGGCTGTATTCCTAGCCTCTGTAGACGTCCCGCTCCACCCACGGTACACGTATCACTGGTCGAAGGTAACAAGGGACGAGCTTCTGTTTCTCCGGGATAAATTGCTCGCCGAATGGACCGACTCGCTGTCCCCGAGGATAGGGAACGACGAAGGCGTTAAGGTGATCCTCGAGAGACTCCTTGTCCCCCATTCGGTGAAGGAAGGCTTCATCCAGCTCACGGAGGAGGCCACCGTGCTCTGGAGGAGTCTCGCCTTGGACAGGAGGTACGTCGAGATCAAGGGGGATGAACCCCTTGACATCGTTGGCTCCCTCGCCGGCTTCACGGTCAGGGAGAAGGCACCCGTCTTCGTCGGAGCCAGGATGGGTCGACCCGAGAAGGCGAAGGAGAGGAAGATGGAGCCATACGTACACTCCCTCTTCCCCGTCGCAGAGGCGGGCGGCCCCCAGCGTGACATACTGAAGGCCGAGAAGGGGAGGACAGTCAGGGTGGAGCTCGTACAGAGGAGATGTACACAGTGCGGCGCCGCATCACAGACTGCGTTGTGCCCGGAGTGCGGCGGCCCCACAATCGACGTCAGACGGTGCGTCCGCTGCGGCCTAAAGTACGAGGGCGATAAGTGCCCCGCCTGCAAGGGCAACATCGTCTCCTACAACAACGTGGACATCGACCTCAGGGCGGAACTAGACAGGGCGTGGAAGCTCGTCGACGGCACGCTCCCGTCGAGGATAAAGTGCGTCAAGAGGCTGATGAACGAGGGGAGGGTCCCCGAGCACCTCGGGAAGGGCATCATCAGGGCACGCTACGACCTCTCCATCTTCAAGGACGGGACACTGAGGTTCGACCTCACCGACATACCCCTCACCCACTTCACACCCGCTGAGATCGGGATACCCTTGGGGAGGCTCAGGGAGCTGGGCTACACCCACGATATCGAAGGGGCTCCCCTGGAGAGCCCTGGTCAGATGCTTGAGCTCAAGGTTCAGGATGTCATCCTCCCCGAGGAATGCGGAGACTATCTCGTGAAGGCCTCCAGGTTCCTCGACGACCTCCTCACAACCTTCTACAAGCTTGAACCGTATTACAAGGCGAGGAGCAGGCACGACCTCGTGGGCTGCCTCCTCCTCGGCCTGGCTCCTCATACCTCCGCGGCGATAACCGGGAGGCTCCTCGGCTTCACAAAGGTGAGGAACTGCTACGGCCACCCCCTGTGGCACGCGGCGAAGAGGAGGAACTGTGACGGCGACGAGGACGCCATCATGCTCGCCCTTGACCCGCTCCTCAACTTCTCACGGCTATACCTCCCCGAGCAGAGCGGGGGCCTGATGGACGCGCCCCTCTTCGTGATCCCGATCCTCAACCCGAGCGAGGTGGACAAGGAGGCCCACAACGTCGATGTCATCTGGAGGTACCCGCCGGAGTTCTACAGCCTCTGCGCCAAGGGGGCAGGCTCAGGCGACTACGCCGCCCTCGTCGACACGATAGGCGGCCGCCTCGGAACCGAGGCCCAGTTTCAGGGCTTCGGATACACTGAACTGTGCTCAAACATAAACCTCGGCTCGCATCAGGGCGCCTACACGAGCCTAACAACCATGATCGATAAGCTCGACAGCCAGCTGGAGCTCGCCGGGAAGCTGAAAGCCGTCGACGTAAATGTCGTCGCCCTGAAGATACTGAACAGCCACTTCATGAAGGACATCGTCGGCAACCTCCGAGCATTCACGAGCCAGGGCTTCAGGTGCTCCAAGTGCAACAGGAAGTACAGGAGGCCGCCGCTCAGCGGGAGCTGTAAGAGGTGCGGCGGAGCCATCCAGATGACCGTCCACAAGGGCGGCATAGAGAAGTACCTCAACCCGGCAATCGGTATGGTGAAGAAGTACCACCTCGACGACTACTACGCCAACAGGCTCATCCTCGTAAAGGAGGAGATCGACCAGATCTTCAAGGAGGAGAAGAAACCCGAGGAGCCGAGCAAAGAGTTCAAACTCACCGACTTCCTCAGGTAGCTAATGAGAGCCTTTTCCTCGCCACTAGAAACCTTTTTCTTTAAAAGCTGAGGGATAGAGGGTGATAATCTATGAGCAAGAAAAAGCGCGAAAGCAGCGTAGGGATGCCGTCCTCGAGCGCGGGCCTCATGCGCTTCTTCCAGGACGAGTCGAACGGCATCAAGATAAAGCCCGAGTTCGTGATCGGCGGCGCGATCGCCCTTATCCTGTCGGTCATAGCCGCGAGGGCGATGTTCTAAGGGGCAATATTCTTCTTAGCATTCTCCTCTATGGTGATTAGCCCCACTAGGGACGCCGCGGGAACCAAGACTGCTGGTGGATCCAAGCTGAATCAAGGAAAGGAAGACATCGAGAACATCGTCGACTACTACTCATTGCTGTTCACCTTCCCCTCAAGGAGCCTCTTGGTCGGGGCGACGATCGCTCTCACGATGGTTGTCACCGGCCTCGCGTACACGGTCGCCTACGGCTTGGGTGGTGTTCTGGAGGGTCTGAAGTACGGCTTGCTGGGTCTCGCCCTTCCCATTATCCTCTCCGACCTGCTTGTCGGTGCTTTCATGAGGGGGGACCACATCCTCACCGCGCGCAGGATAAACATAGCCTCATTCTGTTGGGGAATAGCGTACTCGTTCGTCGTGATCATCTCATCAATAGCTGCCTGGCTGACTGGGGACGCCGAGCTGCTCGCCAAGGGTGTCCTGATGTCGTTCGCTCTCAACGTCGCCGTGAGGCTGCTGGTGTTCCCCATGTTCTCGGACAGGGGTTGGCTGAACAAGTTGCTGTCTGTCCTCGTCCAGCCGGCCATGTGCTTCGCCGGCGGCTTCTTCTTGGTGCCAGGCCTGTCTGGTCTTTTATCATTTAACGGTCTCGTAGCCGTCACCATCGTCGTCATCGGTCTCTCGTTATTCAACGTCGTGATGAGGCTGTGGAAGGACGATAGCAATGGGTTGAGACTGGTTCCGCTTTTCAGGGCCTTCCTCATGGCCTGGGCGGAGGAGTATAGTCAGCCTCTTGAGGAGGAGATCATGAGGGTCGCCATGTACAGGGAGCTTGATGCTGATATGGTCACGTTCACTAGGGGTGACGGCGGATGCCTCGTGAATTTTGTCGTACCGTACATCCACCCTGGACCCTTCCTAAACGTCGGCAGCAGCGCCATGGCGAAGGTTATGACAGACAGACTCAGCGCATCGGGGTGCACGACGATAGTTTGCCACGGCGTATCGACACACGACCTCGACATGACGAGAAGCTCCGACATGGAGAAGATAGTTGAATCCATCCTTGCCTCAAGAGGCGTAGGCTTAGGGTCGAAGTGCAGCCCGATGACGAGGGCCGAGGTCGAGGGCGCCAAGGCGTCCTGCCAGCTATTCGGCAGCGTCGCCCTTTTCACCCTGACAATGGCGCCAAAGAGCCACGACGACATCCCCGTAAGCGTGTTGTCACACATAAGGAACGACCTCAGCGAGGAGGGCGTGAAGGCCGTCGTCGTGGACGCCCATAACAGCCTCCTCGAGGAGGACTTACTGACGGACGCTGACGCTGAAAACCTCCATAAAGCGTCGATGGAGGCGTTCAGGAAAGCACGAAGAGAAGAGCAAAGAAGCTTCTCCGTCGCCGCAGCCACCGTGGTACCCGAGGAGTGGGGGCTGGACGAAGGCGTAGGGCCATGCGGCATCTCTGCCCTACTTGTAAGGCTTGAGACCGGAGAAATCTACGCCTACGTCGTCTTCGACAGCAACAACATGACGACAGGGCTCAGAGAGGTTCTCCTCGACGTTATCCGCGAGGAGGGATGCGTTGATGGTGAGGCGCTGACCTCGGACACGCACCTCGTGAACGGCATAGGGGTCACAGACAGGGGATACTACTCCATCGGCGAGAGGACCGACTGGAATAGGCTCTTCGACTACGTGAGGGAGGTCATCCGCTCAGCCTCGTCGAAGCTAGCCCCGGCTCAGGCCACCTTCTCGTCAGTCTTGGTTCCGAACCTTCCTGTCATCGGCGAAAACGGTCTCAACACCTTCAGGCACATCCTCGACTCAGGGTTCTCCCTGTTCAAGAGGGCGTCATTGATTATCTTACCCGTTACAATCGCTCTGGCGGCCGTAGTCATCTACATGCTTTAGGTTAACGATTTTATACCGGGAAACTCACTTGCATTTGGAGTTACTCGTGTCCGAGGACGCGCCGCAGGCGAAGAGGGACCTCGTCGTGGTGGGCGACAAGCCGACGATGAACTACGTCGTGGCCTGCATGACCATCTTCAACAGCGGCATTAAGCCGGTGAGGATAAGGGCGAGGGGAAGGCACATCGAGAAGGCGGTCGACGCCGTCGAGCTCCTGAGACGCACCTTCATCAAGGACGCCAAGGTAGAGTCCATCGAGATTGGGACAGACGAGCTCGTCCGCCAGGACGGAGGCAAGGCTAACATCTCCGTCATAGAGATCAGGATAGCTCCAAGCTAAGCACCACCACTTTTAAGCAACAACAACAAATCCTCAGGTGTAAGGTGGAAGGTTTTGAGTTACCCCAAGATAATGATTACGCCCCCCGGACCTAAGGCGAAGAAAATCGTCGAGAGGGACGAGAGGTACATCTCCCCCTCCTTCGGGCGAGCTTACCCCTTAGTAGTAAAGAAGGGCGAGGGCTGCATCATAACCGACGTGGACGGCAACGAGTTCATAGACATGAACTCCGGCTTAGCCGTCTGTAACGTCGGCCACTCCCATCCAAAGGTCACTAAGGCGATCCATGAGCAGGTGGACAAGTTCCTTCATTACAGCTACACGGACTTCTTCTACGAGCAGTACATTGACTTAGGCGAGCAGCTCCACGATATAGTTCCCGGGACCCATAAGAAGAAGTTCTTCTATGGGAACAGCGGCGCCGAGGCGAATGAGGCTGCGATTAAGCTAGCTCGCTGGCACAGCAGACGCCAGTATATACTAGCCTACATCGGCAGCTTCCACGGCAGGACCATGGGGGCGGTGAGCCTGACGGCGAGCAAACCGGCCCAGCGTCGCCGCTTCGCTCCGTTGGTGCCTGGGGTGGAGCACATCTTCTACCCCTACTGTTACAGGTGCCCGTTCCACCTCGAGTGCCCGAGCTGTGACTACTACTGCGTAGACTACATCGAGGAGTACCTCTTCAACAAGTACGTTCCCCCCGAGGAGGTCGCAATGCTCATAGGCGAGGCCGTCCAGGGCGAGGGAGGCTACGTCGTCCCCCCGAAGGGCTACTTCAAGGAGCTGAAGAAGCTCCTCGACAAGCACGGAATTCTTCTGGCCCTCGATGAGGTCCAGTCAGGCATGGGTAGGACCGGTAAATGGTTTGCCATAGAGAATTTCGGCGTCGTCCCTGACATCGTCACCATTGCCAAAGGCATCGCCGCGGGCCTGCCCCTAGGCGTCATGGCCTCGAGGGCCGACCTCCAGGACTGGACACCTGGGAGTCACGCCTCCACCTTCGGCGGTAACCCAGTCGCCTGCGCGGCGGCCCAAGCCGTGATCAAGGCGATAAAGGAGGAGGGAATGCTGGAGAACGCCCTGAGGCAGGGAAAGCACATCATGAAGAGGCTCGAGGAGATGAAGGAGGAGCACCCGATGGTCGGCGACGTCCGTGGCCTAGGCCTCATGTGTGGCATGGAGCTGGTCAAGGATAAGGAGAGCAAGGTCCCAGCCAGGCAGGAGACCGAGGACGTGATGATGAGTTGCTTCAGGAAGGGGATCGCCCTCGTCAACTGCGGCGCCAGCGTCATACGCCTCATGCCGCCCCTGATCATAACCCGGGACCTCGTAGACAAGAGCCTCGACATCCTCGACGAAAGCCTCTCCGAGGTCGAGAAGGGAAAGCCCTAACCCTTTTTACCCAATAACCTTACCGACGAGGTAGACGATATTCACGAAGATGATCGCCTGCGTCACGATCGTGATCCATCTAGGGTTCTGCGACGAGAACTCTACTACTTCCTCGCCGATGGCTCCCATGGCCTCGCCCTCGACAGCTTCATGATCCTTTGAGAGGCGATATAGGCAGTGGAATGCCCTCAGGACATACAGGTCAGCGGCCACCATCGCCAAGAAGGAAAGGGCGATAATTGGTTGGCGACTTAGTGTCGGGGTCATTATGAAAGCCGACATGGATATGGCCGCTCCTGACACCAGTATTGCGACGGCGAGGAGCGAAGCCCTAGATAGGCCAAGCCAGACCGTCATCGTCTTAACCCCCATCGCCTTGTCGCTGAAGTAGTCACGCGTCTCAGTAGGGATGATTACGCTGTAGACCGTTAATGTCTGCCCGACCAGAAAAAGGAGGAAAGAGGGGTTCAGCTCCTGGGCGAAGGTGAAGTAGATGAAGGTCACAGGCAACGCGCTCAGGACGAGGGATAGTGAGACCATAGCTAGGATAGACCGTGCCTTAAGTCGGAGCGGCGGAGCCGAGTATGCGTGGGTCAGGAAGAGGGCGAATACGAATATCACTAGCTGAATTGGCTGTCGCCTCATCAACATGAGCGGCGCCGCGACCACAACGCTGAGAGCCAACTCGGCGAGGAGAGCTCTCTTCACCTTTTCCCGTCCGAGTATCTTGAGATTCCTGACCAGCCACTCCTTGCGGGGCTCGGTCAAATCGAGCTCGTAATCACTCAAGGTATTCAGCTGGGCACCTATGGCGGAGACGACGGTTATCACGGCGAATGATAGGGCTGCCATGACCCCTGTCTCGAGGCTGAAGCCTCCCGAGGGCTCGGAACCCCAGGCGAGCCCCAGGACCAGTGACCCCATGTTAGCCGGCAGGAACTCGGGCCTTGAGACCCCGTAGAGCTGTCTCAGTGTTTTTAGTATGCTCAAGCTCCACTCATCAGCTGATGCTACTTCTTAAGGATTACGACCTTCGTGAAGGCGCCTGATGTCACCTGCATCAGGCCGTCGAAGGGCTCCCTGACATTACAGTTCTCTATCATCACCTGAGCTCCGGCTGTCAAACCCTGGACGGCGTCACCTAGGTCACGCCAGAGAGATACTCGAGCCTCGCCCGTGCCGTCATCTATCCTGAACGAGACGACCCTTGCAGGACCCCTAACCGTCTCGACATCCCTTGAGATGGGGTCGTCCAGGAGCTGGCCCTTGATGCTTATGTTCTTCTGCCCCTCGGCGAGGTTCTTTATCTCGGTCACCTTCTCCTCGGCGCTCGGCTTCCTGACCTTGATGTCCTCGGGGTTTATCCTGATCCTGCCGTTGCGGCCGAGGTTTAGGTCGACGCTGCCGAAACCGGCTCGAGTGTAGCCGTTCTCGATCGCCACGACTGTGCCCGGTTTAATCTCTTTCAGGAGGTTTACGTCGTCTTCCCAGAGGCTGAGGCGTAGGATGCCTGTCTCGTCCTCCAGTAGGAGGGAGGCGACTTTGCCCTTGCCTCCGTCCTTTCTGGTGAACTCCCTCTCCTCGCCGACCTGGGTGACCGTCGCGGCAACGTTGACGCTGTACATACCCTCCTTGGCGTCGGCGATCTTCGTCCAGAAGGCGACGGGTTCCTTAGGCTCCACGCCCTTCTCGAGTACCTCGACCTCTGACGCCCAGTTAAGGTGGATCTCGTAGCCGCCGTCGGGTCGACCGCGTGAGGCACCGTTGATTACCCTGACCTTCGTCCCCTTCTCGATGCCTCCGAGCTCTGTGACCTTGTCGTCCCAGAGGACCATGTTCATCTTGGCTCCGCCCTCCTCGAGGACCAGCCTCGACACCTTCCCCTCTGTACCGTCCTTGCGCGTAAACGTCGACGCTGGGAGGCGGTCGACGACGACGCCGACGACGTTCACCTTACCCGACGCGTGGACCTCGGCGGGCGTCTTGAAGAACTTGTCCATGTCAGGCAGATCGGCGCCTGCTGCGTCCATCGGCTCCATGTAGGCCTGCCCCCTGGTACCAACGTTGATCTCCACCTCACCGTTCCTGTCGCGGCTGTAGCCGTGGAGTATCCTGACGACCTTCCCCCTCGAGACCTTGCTGGCCTGGACCAAGTCTGCTTTGTCATCCCAGAAGACTATGGGTACGGTGCCTGTGCCGTCTCCGATGATCATCCTGAGGACCTTGCCTTGGCGACCGTCGGCCCTCTGGAAGGTGCGTGGAGGGAAGACGTGGATGACCCTGCCGGTGAGCGAGACGTCGCTGAGGCCCGTCGTGAGGGCGCCGATTGTGAGCTTCGCCTCTATCTTCTCGCCTGAGCCGTCTACGCCTAGGTTCGAGGCGACGAGGTGGGCCGCCGCCTCGTCTGTGAGGAGGCCCGCCGCCTTCGCCCTCTCCTCCTCGATGAGCCTCTCCACAACCTCACGGGTCAGGCTAGGCTTGAGTACAAGAATCTTTTTGATGACATCTTCAACGGTGGACATGGCAGCCGCTACCCCAAAGATGGTGTCACTTCTATAAAATGGATATCGCTACTTATTCGGCTCGGGGCTGGATATGAAGAGGTGGACGAAGCCGAGGATTAAGGTAAAGATCGTGAGCACCACCGTCATATCGGAGAGCAGGGAGAAGAATCCTTCGAAGGTCATTTCGTTTAATACGCCTCGCGCTGGGTATATAGGCGTAATCCCCCGGGCTAGTCCTCCTCCCTGACCTGCTCCTTCCACTCCTCCATGAGGAGGTCGTATGCCTCGTCGTCCTCCATGACCTCCTCGTATGAGGAGAGGGCCTCCGCGAGCTTCTGGCCCAGGAGGTGATAGCAGACACCAGCCTCGCCATTCACGACGCGGAAGTAGAAGTCGCTGCAGCTGCAGTAGCCCGCCGCCGGGAGGATACGGTACTCTCCACCTTGGCCGATGACTATCCAGACGACCCTGCCGGAGGGCCGGAAGAGGTACCTCTTGACCCGCCTCTCTTGGACGAGCCTCCACGCCTTGTCGAACCTGTCGCCGAAGGTGCTCTTCAGCCTCTCCCAGTTGAGCCTGGTGAGCTCCCTCTGGGTTCTCAGCTCGTCGGCTACCCTCTCGAGGATCCTCCGCTCCTCAAAGGCCATGGGGCTACCCAGTCTGAGAATCGTCGAACGAGGCTTTACCAGTATCGGAGGGAAACTGGTTTAAATCCCGCCGGAGGAGGGTCTGATCGAGCCTCCTTGATCCGTCTGCTCACGCCGTGGCCTGCGCTTCTGGCTGAGGTTGAGGAGAAGATCCTCTTCGTGGCTGACCTCCATTTGGGGCTGGAGTACGAGCTGGCGAAGATGGGCGTGAACATCCCCTTCCAGACTGAGAGGGTCCTCGGCGAGCTCCTTGACCTGGTTAAGAAGCATAAGCCGGATAGGCTCGTACTGCTCGGCGATGTGAAGCATGGCGTCCCAATAACATCGTTTCAAGAGAAGAGGGAGATCCCCCGATTCTTCGACGCCCTCCTGAAGGAGGTCGGTAAGATCGAGGTCACCAGGGGGAACCACGACGGGAACATCCAGGATCTGGTTCCAGAGGGGGTAGAGATCCATTCGTCGAAGGGTATCCTGATCGGCGACGACTACAAGATAGCCGCCTTTCACGGCCACGCCTGGCCCAAGCCAAAGCTCTTGGAGGCCGACCTGATAGTGGCTGGCCACAACCACCCGACGGTCCTGCTGAACACGCCTCTTGGCATCAGGATCTCACAGAGGGCTTGGATGAAGGGGACCTGTGAGGCATCTAGGCTGACGAAGGCTTACCTCGAGCAGGAGGGGATCCGCTTCGAGGGCGACCCCGTCGAGGCCTTCAGTGAGCAGTACGGCGTCGATGTCGACAGTCCCGAGATGATACTCATGCCGACCTTCAACGATATTTTGGGGGGCCTGCCTGTGAACTCTGAGACACCCCAGAGCCTTCTCGGCCCCCTCTTGAGGAAGGAGGCGATAGACGTCGACGACTTCGAGGTCTATCTCCTCGACGGCACGTACTTGGGCCATGTTGGCTTCCTCAGATCTCTGATCGAGCCGCGCTAGTGTCCTCTTAGCCACGCTTCAGCAGCTCGTGGCAGAGGTGACACCTATTAACATATGAGCCATCTCTGGCGCCTCTGCCCTCTCTGAGGCCGACTGGCCCCTCCGTGGCGAGGACGTTGAAGACAGATTGCTCCCACGCGACCTCGAGGAGCCCTGAGAGGCCCCCGTCGGAGATGTTGCCCACCCTAAGGGCCTCTAACCATGACGACGCCGAGCAGCATGGCATCACGTCGCCTCCAGGCCTCACACCGATGTCCCTGAGCACAGCCTCGCATGGGCCCTCGATATGTGATTCGCCGGTTATCCTCTCGTCGACGGGGAGGCTGGCCGCTCTCCCGACTGGGGTGAAGGCCGACTCTACGCCTATCGCTGAGAAGCGCTCGGGCCGATCACCGCCGAGGATGTAGACGTCACCCCCGAGGAGCCTCGCTACTTCCGTGAGCCGAAGCCTGCTCGAACGGGATGTGGCGCACATGATGACGGTCTTGAGACCCAGCTCCTTGGCGGCGTCGTAGCAGCTTCTCACCCTCTCGAAGGGTATTTGGGCCTGGTGGAAGTCGTCGGCGCTGACGTTCAAGACCTCGAGGCCGAGCCCCGCCAGCTCCTCGAGCTCTTCAGCCGCCTTCTCCCTGCTCGTCGCCCACGCGCAGTTGGTGACGCACTCTGTCCTGAGCCCCCTGTCAGCGGCGTAGGGTACAAGCGCCCTGAGGAGCTCGGGCAACAGGAACGGCTCGCCGCCGGTGAAGCTGACCCACTCCATTGATGGGATGGACGTGGCCTCGTCGATGTATCCCTCGGCCTCTCGCAGTGTCATGTCTGCCCCGGATACGGGGTCGCAGCTGAACCAGCAGTGGGCGCAGCTGACGTCGCATCGCTCGGTTATCATCAGGCCGAGCCTGAAGGGCGGGTTTCTGGGGATTGTCAGCCCTCCGATGGAGAAAGGGGGATTAGGGTGTCTCACCGAGATCCGTCAGGGTCTTCTTGACGAGCTCGTTCGCCTGGTAGAAGGCGTCCTCGACCGTGTTCCGTTCCCTGACGAGCTTCGTCAGCAGGAACTTGAACTCCGGAGACTGGTGGAGGGTCATGTTGGCGAGGTCGACTATTTCGCTGATCCTCGGGAAGGGCTGTGCGCCGAAGGTCTCCATGCTCGTCTGCTCGCTTACACCGGCGTCTGAGTGGGCGACGGGGTTCACGTGCCTGCCGATCCACATGAGGCACGTATTCAGCTTCTCGATCTTCTCGGCAGACCCCCGCTTCCGAACCTTCGCCGTCGCAGCCTCGAGCCTCTCAGAGAGGTCCTTGAACTCCTTCGCCTTGTCGATGACCGGGTAGAGGTTGAAGTAGCCCTTCACCTTCTCGGACTTCGCCTGCATATCCTCGAGGAGCTTGACCATGTGCCCGGCGTACGGGGCGAAGTTGAAGGGGAGGACGGGGCAGTTCGCCAGCCTCATAATGTAGTTGAGTTCGATCTTGACGTCTGTGGCTAGGATGTTGGCGTCCATCTTGTCGTAGGTCTCGTACGGTGTGTGCCACCACCATCCGCCGCCTGAGTAGTTGACGTGGGGGTCGTATGTCTCCTTCGGGCGGCTCGTGGTGACGCCGACGTGGGGGAGGCCTGTGCCCCAGAAGCTTCCGTCCCCGGCTCTAGTGGGCCAGCGGAAGTGCTCTACGGTGATGCCGGTCGCGTCCTTCACGCTGTCGAGGACGGCGTCCAGCACCTCGCTGACGGGCGCCTCTCTGACCGTCGTGGCGCCGTCGACGCCCGGTGAGTCGATGTTGTAGCTGGCCACGCAGTTGTACCTGAGGTCGTGCCAGAAGGCGTCGTTGTACCAGGTCGAGCCGGCGTACTTGCCTATCTCGTGGCCGGTCCAGAAGGCGATCCTGACGCTCCGCCTGAGCTTGTCCCTGTGCTTGTTCAGGATGCGTACGACCTCGACGATGGCTGTGTTGCCTGAGATGTTGTCGGTGGCGCCCTGGCTGAAGGGCGGGGTGTCGACGTGTCCATTGACTAGGACGAACTTCTCGGTCTCGATCTTGCCCTTGATCTCGGCGACGAGGATGGGTAGCGTCTTCCAGCTCGTCTCGGCGACCGAGACCACGTGGGCCTTCATGCTTCCCTGCTGTGCGAGTTTCCTCAGCTTGGCGCCGTCTCTGTTGGAGACGTGTAAGATGGCGGGGATCGTGGGTATCATGTGGACGTTGTCTGAGGTCGGGTTTCCCGAGACACTGAAGTCCGCGCGCTGGTGGCAGACCGTCGGCATGTAATCGTCCTGCTCTATCACTATGAGCCCCTTCACCCCCATCTCCTGGAGCTTTATGAGGAGCTTCCCCTGTATCCCCATCCAGTCGCCGCCGGTCTTCTGCTCGCAGAGGACTACCTTGTCCCTGCACTCGGCGTAGCCGAGCATGTCCGGCGGCACGTAGACGACTTCGGCGTCGAAGCCGTCGGGCGTCGTCGAGCCCGCCTGCCTGTACGGGGTGGTCTGGACCTCCATGCGCTGGGGCGCCGTCACGGTGAGCCTGGCGTATTTTGGGTCCGTGATGTAGGCCTCGTATCGGAGGACCTTGGGCTCCAGGCCGTACTCCTCGAGCTTCCCCCTGAGGCACTGGATCGCCTGCTCCTCCTGAGGGCTGCCGGAGTGGAGGGGCGGGTAACGCATTAGGTCGTCGAAGTTCTCCTGCAGGATCTGCTTTGAGACCTCGCCCTCCATCTGCTTGATGAGCTTCCTATCCTCTTCGGGTAGCCAGATCATGACAATCGTATTGATGTAGGTGTGAAGGCTGTATAACGGTTTTGAGGTGGTGGGACCGCCCGGATTTGAACCGGGGACCACGCGGGCCCGAGCCGCGTATCTTAGACCAAGCTAGACCACGATCCCTGAGCGACTAATCTCGGTCGACTCTGTGCTTAAAAATGATTTGGGTTCTACGCCTCTGTGACCGCGTCCTTCACGGTCATGTTCAGGACCATCTCGGCGATGTCCGAGCCGTACTCCGCCGTGCGCATGATGCTCTCGACTATCAGCCTCAGGGCGGGGACCTCCGCTGGGCTGGCGAGCTTTATGATCCTGTGGATCACCTCGGCCTCCATTCCCCGGGTCTCCTCCGCGGACTCCATCACCTTGTCCGCCTCGGCGTAGTTGAAGTCGAAGAGCGCCTCGAGGGTGTCCTCGAAGACCTTGAGGGCTGAGCCGCTGATCCTGTTGAGCTCCGCGACGATGTCTTCGTTTATCGGTTGCATCGTGAGGGTGAGCCTGTTCTCGGCTATGTTGACAGCGTGGTCGGCCATCCTCTCGATGGACTTGGTTATCAGGCGGTAGCCGAGGCACTCCCTAGGGGAGTTGAGGCCGCTCTCCTTCAGTATGTGGCCGTCCATCACGGCGCTCTTCAGCAGCCTTATGATGTAGAAGCTGAAGCGGTCTACCTCGTCGTCCATGCTTATGATCTCTCTGGCCAGGCGCGGGCTGTCCGTCGTGAGGGCGGCCATGGCGTCCCTGTGCATCGAGGCGGCGATGATGCTCATCCGTCTGAGGGCGTCCTTCACCGACAGCTCTGAGTAGCTTAGGAGGACCTGGAGGGTTAGCTCGTTGGGTATGTCCGAGAGTATCTCGGTGCCGACGAGCTTCTTCCTCGTGAAGTCCTTGACTGCGAAGCGGATGGCGGAGTCTATCCTCTGGTGGGTTGACTTGAGCTGTATGATGTTGTACCCTATGAGGTAGGCGGAGACGACCCTCCGAACTATGCTCTCCGGCTTGTCCTCGTCTTTCGGGGTGATTATCACCCTCTTGATCTTGTCGCCGGCCTCGGTCGACTTCGGCGAGAGGGTCAGGGTCATGTCGTCTTTCTGGGAGATGCTGACGACGCTGCCCCTCTTCAGCCCCATCTGGTCAACCCAGTCCTTGGGAAGGGAGATTATGTACGTGGAGCCACCGGTCACCTGGATCTTGCGGAGCTCCTCAGCACGGTCGTCCTTCGACAAGTCTAATATAGCCTCCTGAGAATTATCCTAGGGGTACTATAGTTGCACAACTATTTATATATTACCATATAGAAATTGGAAGAACTATTTATTATGTTTGCCGTGCCTTGGCTGAAGTTTATTATCCGGCTCACCGGATCTCCCTATGATGCATCCATGGGGCACGATCTATCCAGGCTGAGGGACCATTCTGAGCCGGTCGACGTTTACGTTGCGACGGCAGGCAGGACCCAGGAGGCCTTCGCGAGGCGGAGGGCCGAGTACAGGCTCGACGATGGCGTCGTCGGGGAACTTAAGAGGCTGTCGGGGGGCTATGTTGTGGTCGTCTTCTCGGCGGAGTGGTGCCCCGACTGCATGAGGAACGTCCCCGTCCTGGACCTGATCTCGGAGGCCACGGGGCTCGAGGTGAGGGTCTTCGGTCATATCATGAGGGACGCCAAGAGCTCGACGGAGAGGTGGAGGACCCCGCCCTCGCCTGTGGAGGTTAAGGAGTTCGACGTGGTGAAGATACCCCTCATCGTGGTGCTTGACAGGGACGGCGAGAGGGTCGGGGAGATAGTCGAGAACCCGCCGCCTGGGAAGACAGTCGAGGGCGCCCTCCTCGACATCCTGGAGCCTTAGCTACCTTTTAATAACGTACCACCCCTTTGAGGGATGGTGACAGCCATGAGGCCCGGCACCATTCTGAACAAGTTCATGGCTCGGGACGGCAGAGAGGTCATCCTCAGAGCCCCAAAATGGGGTGACCTTGACGACATGCTGGATTTCATCAACAGCCTGGTCGATGAGGCGGCCATGATCGCCGCCAACCAGAAGCAGACCCGCGAATCCGAGATAGACTGGCTAGCCCGCAAACTGACCAGCCTGGAGAAGGACAGGATAATCCACGTGGTCGCCGAGGTGGAGGGAAGGATGGTGGGCAGCTGCGAGGTGGAGCCCAGGCCCGGGAGGTTCAGCCACGTGGGCGTCCTAGGCGTATCAGTGAAGGACGGCTACAGGGAAGTGGGCATAGGCCAGAGGCTTATGAAGGAGGCCGAGAGACAGGCCCCCCAGATGGGCCTCGAGAGCATCATGCTGGAGGTGTTCGCCACCAACGACAGAGCCATCCACGTCTACGAGAAGATGGGGTACAGGAGGATCGGGGCCATCCCCGGCGGCGTCAAGTACCGCGGCGAGTACGTGGACGCCGTCTCCATGTACAAGCGGATAGCGGGGTGACGAATACATTTTTAAAAGGATCAGCCACAATTCAATACTCGGAGACGGGGAGCATGAGTGTGTATCACTCGGACTGGGCTCGGTCCCCCTGAGCTGGGGTGCCGAGGGGTTTTATAGGTACGGCTCCGCGTCCCTGAGGTTGGTTCTCCTCGCCGGTTCGGCGGGGGGTGTTCTGAATGACCGAGAAGGATAAGGAGATGGTGGTGACGCCCTGGGAGGTCAGCGGCGACATCGACTACGGCAAGCTCATTGAGCAGTTCGGAGTCCAGCCCATGACCACGGACCTGGCGGAACGCATCGCGAAGCACGCCGGAGGCATGCACCTGCAGCTCCGGCGGGGAGTGTACATGAGCCACAGGGACCTGGACTGGTGGCTGGGCGAGTACGAGAAGGGCCGCAGGGTGGGCCTGTACACGGGCCGCGGGCCCAGCGGACACGTCCACCTGGGCCACTTGGTGCCATGGTTCTTCTGCAAGTATTTGCAGGACGCCTTCGACGCTGACCTCTACTTCCAGATGACCGACGACGAGAAGTTCCTTCACGACGACGAGCTCACCCTTGAGCAGGCGGTGGGCTACACCTACGACAACGCGCTGGATGTCATAGCCTGCGGCCTGGACCCTGAAAAGACCTTCATCTTCAGCGACACTGACCACATAGGGGAGATATACAGGCTCGGCCTCAAGGTCGCCAAGAGGGTGACGTTCAGCACGGTGAAGGCCGTGTTCGGGTTCCAGGACAGCACCAACATTGGGATGATCTGGTACCCTGCCCTGCAGGCCATGACCTGCTTCCTGCAGAGCGCCAGGGAGGGGGAGAACATCCCGTGCCTGATACCGGCGGCGATCGACCAGGACAACTACTGGAGGATGACCCGCGACATAGCCGAGAAGATGGGCTACTATAAGCCTGCGCAGATACACGCCAAGTTCCTGCCGGGCCTAGCCCAGGGCGGCAAGATGAGCGCCAGCCAGCCCGACACGGCCATATTCACCACGGACCCGCCGAGGAAGGCGGCCCAGAAGGTGATGAGGGCCTTCACGGGGGGGAGGGACACGGTGGAGGAGCAGAAGAGGCTGGGAGGCCGCCCCGAGGTCTGCAACGTGTACGCCTACTACTTCTTCCTCTTCGAGGAGGACGACGACGAGCTTGTGGAGCGTGAGCGGCTCTGCAGGAGCGGCGGAATCATGTGCGGGGAGTGCAAGAGGCAGCTGGCCGACCGCGTCAAGGTCTTCCTCACCGGGTTCCAGGAGAAGAGGGAGAGGGCGAGGGACGTGCTCGGCGACTACCTGATGAAGTAGTCAGCCATGTACCGTGGCTGTACATAAGGCGGAAAATTTTTTTTCCGATCCGTCGGCTTCAGTCCTGTCTATTGGCGTTTTTTTCGTCCTAAAATCGATACCCCCCTACCTTTTTTTCACGGTGCGTTCTAGCAGGCCAGTTGTTATCCGGCGAAGAAATCCCTCTTTCTTCTCCCCGCGGTCTCCGTGTGGATGGGTGCTGACTCTGTGGCGCCCACGGACTATCCGAATGACGGTTTTTTCGTCCATTCGGCGATACCCCCCTACGTTTTTTCACGGAGCGCCATGACAAGTCGGTTGTTATCGGGCGAAAAAACTCCATCCCGCGCTTCATGCGGTCTCCTCTCCATGGTCACGCGTCGTCGTGTCTCCCTGTCGGCTTGGACGGTCTGCGTCGGGTGCCGGTGTCCGCATCTATTATATTTGGTCGCATCTATTTTCTGGTGGTGTGCTCTTTGTCTGAGGGGGGTGTTTTGAGTAGGTTCTGGCTTCATGAGTTGACGCGTCCGGCTTTCGAGGACTGGCTTGATAATGAGCCGGCGCCGGTGATCGTGGTCGGGATCGGGAGCGTCGAGCAGCATGGGCCTCATCTTCCGCTCGGGATGGATTCTCTGGGTGCCCGGGCGTTCGTGGAGGAGGTGGCGAGGAGGACGAACAGCCTGGCGGTGCATCCGTGCTGGCCGGGGTACTCGCCGCACCACATGGGGTTCAGGGGGACGATAACTTTCAGCGAGATGACCCTGCTGAACGTGCTGATGGACACCATCGGCAGCCTGTCGGAGCACGGCGTGAAGAGGTTCGTGCTGTCGAACCACCACGGCGGGAACGCGAACACGATGAACCTGGCGGTGCAGCTGGCTAAGCGGGAGTTCAGGGTGATGGTCGCCGCCCCGACGGGTCCGGCGGACACCGAGCTGGGGAAGGTGCTGGCAGACAGGCAGAGGCGGTACTGGGACGTGCACAGTGGGCCGACGGAGACCTCTGAGGCGCTGCTCCACTTCCCGGAGCTCGTGGAGATGTGGAGGCTTGAGGGGTGGGAGCCGACGCTTAAGCAGGAGAAGAGGCTGCTGGACTATCTTGATCCTGACAGGCCGGACTACGAGGTGGTGAGCCAGGTGAGGGCGGCGTGCAACGAGCTCGACACGGATGACTTCACGAGCAGCGGGGTGTACGGGCTGAACGATCCCAGGACGGCGGATGCCGAGGAGGCGGGGAGGAGGTTCGAGGAGAGGGTCGGCTTCTTCGCAGAGTTCATAAAGACCTGGAAGAAGATACCCATACCTCCAGCCTTTAAATAAAATCCTTTAAATTTTTACCAATTTTCTTTTCCCCTTTGGAAAATTATTTATAATAATTAGTTTAATCTAAAAATAGTGACCTAATGTTTAATTCTATCAACCTTTATTCACATAGTGGGCTCGAAATGGATGTTAGTGTTCTTCCCCGTGGCATCTACATGTTATTTTTATTAAATTCAAATGAAGGTGAAGCTGTAATCGGAAGAACTAGGTTAGAAAAATTAATGTTCTTGATTTCAAAAGAGGTACTAATACAACCTGGAAGAAAGATTACACCAAAAGATTATGCATTTAGAGCGGATCGATTTGGACCTTTTACAGAAGAGGTTTATGATGATTTTGAAACATTAAAAGATATTGGATTAGTTGAGTATGAAGAAAATAACCAAATTTTCAAAATATCTGAAAAAGGAACAAATTTGGCGAATAAACTTATTAAAAGTGGGAAATTACCCTCTTCATTGTTACATGATATTGATCAGATTAAAAAACGTTATAATAAATTAGATCTTAACAAATTATTATTTTATGTTTATAAAAATTATGATAAGTATACATATGAATCTGAAATACGAGGTAAAATATTAGGGGAATAACCTTTTGTTTGAATGGTTGGGTCCCTTTTTAGCTATTATTTCTCCGATAATTTTTGTTCTATGTGGTTTTTCTTCAATGTTTTTTAAAATACCTAAAAATGAACTAGATTTTCTAGAAGAGGAAAATATTCAAAGAAAACTCAAAAAAATATTTGCAAACACAAATATAGAAAATTTTATAGATCCTACTTGGCAAAAAGAAATAAAAGAATATTATCATAGTGATATAAAAGAACTTCAAATTGCGAATGATAGATTGGAGCAATTATCTATCCATATTAAAAATATCAATATGATTTTTTTCGTTTTAGGCGCGGTTTGGGCTGTTACTGGTAGTCTATATTCATTAATTTATAATATTAAAATTATTGAAGATTCTACAAAAAATATCACTTCATTATTAGATTATTCTTTAATTTATTTATCAGGCTTTCTTATCATTCATTTAATCTTTTGTCTTCGATCATATAAAAAAAATAAAACCGAATATATTGATATAATAAGGGCTCAAAAAGCCCGATTGGGGGATGTTTTTTGGGGTGTGAAATAACTGTTTATTGAAAAAGAGTCAAATATGTATCCTCTTTTAGGCGATTATTTCAAAAAAAATAAGTACACAGTTTTATACGAAGTTCCTATAGGCAATTTACATCCAAGAAAATTTGATGTTGTTGCAATTAATAATAAAGAAATAATTACAACAGAGGCTAAATTGAAAAATTTTGAACGAACAATGCAACAAGCAATTACAAGGCTTTATTATTCTGATCGTGTTTTTGTTGCCTTCCCCGAAAAATACGCTTCGTATGTAAACGAAAAATATTACGACGACCTAATTCAGGTTGGAATTGGATTATTAGCGGTCGATGATGATGTAAGCAAAGTTATCAATGCTAAAAAATCCAGGCGCATAAATACTGCCCGTAGAAAAAAACTTTTATATAAAATTAAAGAAATGAAAGTGGGATGTGGTTTGATATGAAAACATTTATTCGAATGAGTTTAATGCGTGAAAAAGAAGCAATTAATGAGCATTTATCTGAATTCACGGGAGTTATTTTAGATGCGCATATTTTAGAAACATTTCAAAATGCATCGTCTGGTTATATATCCAATAATAAATTAAGATATATTTTAGATCCCAACACCTATCGATTGGCTATTGATCCAATCATTGATTGCACTGATAAAAGATGGTATGATAGAATTATTCAAAATTTTAAAATTCAAGATTTAATTAACGATCAAGGATTATTAGATACAACTTTATTAAGAGATCATAAAAGACTTGAAAGGTTTGTAATTGATATTTTAAGATATCAAGAAGATCGAATTAGTAATTTATCCGGGGATATAGAATCTTGGTTATTTTTATTAGAGGAATCGAATGAAGATGAGAATCAAAAACCTTATTGTGTGATACCGCCGTATTTTATAATTGATTCAGAAGAACTGCTAGATCTTAACATAGAGGCAATAAATCTCTCGCTTGATAAATCAGAACTCCCAATTTACGCAAATATTCCCATATATTATGATAATTTATTCAATGAAAATGTAATAAATCATATAATAAAAAGGTATATTGAAACAGATGCGGATGGTTTCTTGCTATGGGTGACTGATTATAATGAAGTAAAAGAAAGAAGTATTTCCTTACAATGTTATCAATCTTTATTTAAAGAAATGAAAGAACTAGCGGGCTCTCAACGTGAAGTAATCAATCTTTTTGGTGGTTTTTTTTCGACAATATTGGCTTCTAAAAATATCTATGATGGGCTTGCTCATGGCATTGGTATATCTGAATCTAGAAATCCTTATGGTTTAGGTGGACCTGCTCCGACGCTTTATTATGTACCTATTCTCCATAGAATGCTAACTTCAGAAAGAGCTGACGATTTAATTTTAACTGTAAAAAGTCGGTGTTCATGTCCAGTGTGCTCTTCGAAGATGCCGTCTGAATTAAAAACCATGGAATTAGTTAGACATATCTTAAATGTAAAAATGATTGAACAAAGGGAAATTGAACCATTATCTATGGATGAAATAATTGCTAAGTTAGATCAAGATTATGAAATGATATATAGATCTGCTGGCGATACGAGAACTCAAAGGACTTTTATGGCTTATTCTCAACAACTCAAAGAATGGGTCAATAGTTTGAAAGTACTGTAGCAATTATTGATAGAAAAAGTCATCGAAGAGTCAACTATTGATCCTCATTTTGTTTATTTTATTATCAATACTAAGGGAAATAGAGGAGATTTTAAAACAATCGGGTGATCACCTAAAGGCTCCTGAAATTGTCATTAATCCATTCTATGATTATTTGGTCGTCTCCAAGCGGAGGTTCCCTCCCTTAAATATGACCTCCTCTCACCTCCACTTTGATAAAGGACGATCACCGCCTACAACGATAGATTTCCTTCCAGAAGCCATACAACCCTTCAACGACGCCTTCGTGTTCTCCTATAGCTCGACATATGCGTAGGAAGACTCTTGCTAAGCCATTGATAGCCATCAACTTTTTTTAAATACCTCCCAGTAAGAAGCCAGAAAAACTCAGACATCAATTAACTACTCAGATAGATGATGAGCAAACGCGTCTACCTATACCCAAATAAACTCGACCGAGATATTCTCAGAAAATTCTCTGGTGCCTACATATTGAAACCGAATCTTTTCACCACGATAACCGCCGACAAAGGCGCCACAACCACCCTCTGGCGTATTACTTATATTACCGATCCCCCGATCCATCAACCATGGTCGAGGTAGTCTCCGCCAAGGTCGACGACGAGACCCGCCGCAGGATGAGGCGCCTCCCGGGCGTCAACTGGAGCGAGGTCATGCGCGAAGCTATCGTCAACAAGATCGAGGAAGAGGAGACCCGGCGCGCCCAGGTCGACAGGGAGAGGGTGGAGAAGGCCGCGAAGGAGACCGACGCCCTCAGGACGCCCTCGAAGCCCGGCTGGGACAGCACGGAGGAGATCCGGAGATGGCGAGACGCCCGAAGGTAGCCGTCGTCGACGCCTCCGTCGTAGTCAAATGGTTCAAGGACGAGGCCCACACAGACAGGGCCCTCTCCCTCAGGGACGACTGGGCCGCCGGCAGGGTCGCCCTCCACACCATAGAGCTCCTGCCATACGAGGTCCTCAACGCCCTCAGGTACGACCCCGTCCAGACGGACGAGACCCTGAGGAGGGCCGCAGCCAACCTCCGCGGCTACCCGTTCCGCCTCCTCCCCTTCGCCAAGATAGCCGAGAGAACCGCAGAGAACGCCCTCAGACACGGCATAAGCGTCTACGACGCCGCCTACCTCAGCGCCGGCGAGGAGCTCGGAGCCCCAGCCTACACCGCAGACGAGAAACTCATCGCCAGGGTCGGCGGGGGCACCCTACACGACATCGCCGAGTACACGACCCCAGGGTAGACCCACGATGCGAGCAGCACACAGCCGAGGGCGACAGCCATGAGGGTCACCATCCACAGCGCCGAGGCCCCCAACGGCGAGGCCGCGGCAGCCCTCAGCCCGGGCGCCTACCTCCTAAAGCCCAACCTATTCACCACGATAACCGCCGACAAGGGCGCCACCACCGACCCCCAGCTCATCCTCTCCGTCGCAGAGGCGCTGAAGAGATCAGGCTCCACGCCCATCGTCGGAGAGTGCCCCGCCATGGCGAGCTACGCCCGCCCAGACACCGTCTTCGACGGCCTCGGCATCCGCA
>Ga0315279_10003054_pt1 | contig 24013 bp, 13 predicted proteins | sample YL17G06_20_MG_FD_203694 | JGI IMG/M metagenome (GOLD analysis project Ga0315279, IMG submission 203694) | Sediment microbial communities from Yellowstone Lake, YNP, Wyoming, USA - YL17G06_20 | ecosystem: Environmental > Aquatic > Freshwater > Lake > Sediment | place: USA: Wyoming | collected...
CCTCTATATACAAGAATGCCGCCCAAAAGTCAAGCCAAAAACGAATGCGAATTTGCCCCCCTACTCCCAATACCCCTTCACAACAATATCTACCCTCAATCCCTCAACACTCTTGCGGAATTGCTGTGCGGACTCTTGGAGGGTATGCGCGTTTCTCTGAAGTTGTGTATTTGTGTTCTTGCTTGAATGGGTTGAAGATAGTACGCTTTGTACGCGGGAGCCCTCGGCAGAGGGAGCCGGCTATCGGAGGCCGCGAGAATTGCACGGGGGAAGGTGTAAGCCAACAAGGATTGGGAGATGCGATGAGCACAATTCGGATTGGCATCATTGGGTGCGGGCGAATCGCGGCAGCCCACCTGCGCGGCTATATGGCTAACAGTGCGTCTGTCACGGCGGTGGCCGACATCAACCAAACAGCCGCGGAGGCGCTGGCGGCAGCGGCCGGAGGCGCTGAATGCTACCGCGATCCGCAGGCGTTGCTCGCGTCAGGCGAAGTCGATGCTGTGAGCGTCTGCACGCCCCCGACGGCACATGAGGCGCCGGTCGTTGAGGCGCTCGAAAGAGGTATCCCCGTGCTCTGCGAGAAACCGTTTGCGGCCACGATCGAGGCCGGCCGCCGTATGGTGGCCGCCGCGGAACACAACGGGACTTTCCTGATGGTTGCATTCCCTCATCGGTTTAGGCCCGCTGTTCAGAAGATGCGCGAGATCGTCCAGGGAAACAAACTCGGTGATCTGGTCTTCTTCCACAACAGTTTCTGCGGCCCCGTGTTCTGGGTTAAGGACACTTGGTACACGCGAAAGTCCGTGGCTGGTGGCGGTGTGCTCCTCGACATTTGTTCACACTCCGTGGATCTGTTCCGCTTCCTCGCGGGCGAGGTCGTCGAGCAGCATGCTGTGTTCCACCGACACCTCCACGGCATTGACGTAGAAGATGCCGGCATCATCGCTCTCAAGGGGAAGAGCGGGGTGATCGGCACGATCTCGGCATCTTGGGTAGTGGGTGCAGGGCAAGCATCCATCGACCTCTTTGGTCAGCGCGGACGCCTCTCTTACATGTTCGGCGATGAAATGACCTTCTCGGGCCACAACGGCGGGCGGGAAACCATCCGCGTCGAGAACAGCGACGGCTTCATCGAGGAAGTGGGCCATTTCCTGGCGGCGATTCGAGGAGAGGTAACGCTCTCCTGCACTGGCCACGACGGACTTCGAACCCTCGAGATCATCCTGCCGCTATACCGACAGGCAGTCCCTGCACATACGGAATCTTGATTGCAGCGCGCCATGCCCCTTCAGGTTTTCACCCGGGGCGCTATTCCTGAACGTTTTCCCTGAACCCTTGCAATATGAAAAGGGATTGGCTTATGCTCCGCTCAGGCATGGATAGAGGCGAGACCCGCAACTGGGGATACAATTCTTTCATGCAGGAGAGAAGTGATGCAGACAGAGTCGTGCAAGGGCTACATTGCGAAAGTGGCGACAAGATCCATTCTATGTGGCGTGCTCGTTCTGGTTTCCGCCGGTGGCTGCGGACCCAAGAAGGTTTCGCAGGGCGACGAGGGAAACAAGGCGGGAACCGCTCAGCAATCGGACGCCGCGCCCGCCTCCATTAAGGATGCGTTCAAACAGCTTCAGAACAAAGCAAAAAACCCGCCGCCTGCGCCCGGTGCTGAGAACAAGGAATCGACGCCTCCAGCGAGCAAATGACGGCATGTCGCGGTTGTGCAGAGGATCCCCTGCCGCCCCGAGATAATCCACATAACCAAACACAGGGCGCAGCCAAATCCCGCATGAAATGCCTTGCCCGGCGTCGTGATTATCGCCGGGCAAGACATTGGGACACTGCTTCATCTGTGGCTGGCAGAGGTCAGTAGGCGGCGTCTCCGTTCCATAGTCCGGAGGCATTGTCCGCGGACACAACCTCGGTGATTGGAAACCTTTCGCGGTACTTCACCCACTCCACATGGCCGTCCATGTAAAGAACGTTGCTGCCGCCGGGCACATGGTTGAAGCGGGCAACACCGCCGGGAACGCCCCAGTACGTGTCCGTGGTCCCTTGGTTCGTCGGCTGGTTGCCTTGGAAGAAGTCAAACATAACCGGGATCATTGACTGCGCGACACTGGCGCTTGCGGGGTTGTTGATGTCGGTAATGAGGAATCTTTCGATGCCTTCTCTCACCCGGTACGACACGGTGGCGGCGCCCGTGCCAAGCGCCGAAAAATCGCCATACGCTGCGAGCGCCGGATCGACCCAGTTGATGTCTCGATCGGTAGGCTCCGGGCTGTAAAGAATGCCCCCGCAGCCCTCGACATTGCCGCACTCGAGGAGGCCGCACGCGAGGCTGCCCAACGGGCCATTAGCAATCGCATCGTCGTCATTCATGGCAACCCAGGCCCAGTAAACATAGGATTGGGAGTGGAGCACAATCTCCAAGCCTATCTTCCGATACCAGCTCCGAATCGGTTCAACGTAGGCGTCGAACAGCGAATTCGCAAGAGCAACCGCTTCGACGACTCCTTCAGGGTCATAGTCCATGTCCGAGGGACACAGCCAGATCTTCGGATCACTGATGTATTCCGGGAAAACGCAGACCGGGTCAAGTGAGGTGCTATTGTAGTTGTTCTGGTTCTTGTAAGGGTATTTTGCGCCCTTCTCTTCTCCAGCATACATCTTGAACGCGATCCCGAATTGCTTCAAATTGTTGGCGCAGGACGACCGCCGCGCCGCTTCTCTCGCACGAGCCAAGGCCGGCAACAGTATTGCCGCCAGGATCCCTATGATCGCAATAACGACCAGCAACTCGATTAGCGTGAATCCACAGGTTTTCTTGTCCATGGCACACATTTCCTGATCCTCCCTAATCGTATTCAACCGTGTTACAGGATAACTGCATGTTGTTTCGTCTCACCTCCAGCCGGAGGTCGTAATGCTGTTACACTCTGTGAGCTTGCCTTCGATACCCTCCTTCTGCCTTTGGCGCAACCGACTCATGCCACCGTGTCATACAAGTTATCTCATGGCGCAATTGTAGCTGAGTAGTAAGCCGCCATTTAAGCAATCGATTGCTGTAAACGATTTCACAAAGACTCTCGCACATTTTCTATCGTTTGTCAAGCCCCGTCTTGAGTGCTAATTGCGGCTTCCCTGCCAATCCCTCAATCGATGTGCATCGGCCAGGGCGCCTCAGTCGCCGCAGCAACTGTGACTCGAAAATGATGCCCGCGCAGTGAACTTGTGATCTCATCATACCACGGTTCGCATTCCAGCGCGGCGGTTCGAGGAAAAAGGGAATCCTTGCCAATTCCTACTCTGTGACGAGGTCGGCACTGACCCAATCCGTTAGCGACGCTGAAAGCGAGCCCGGGTAGATTCGCGTCGAATTGAGATTGAACTGCAACGTGTGTTGGCCTTCCGGCAAGGGTCGGCCGAACGCGCGGACCTCGATCTCCTCTCCGACGTCCAGGAATAGTGGCTCCTCGACGGAAGGGCGTTGCTCTTCCCGTGAAGAGGCCGGTTTGACGACGGCATAGTCGACATACTCAATCCCATCCACCAGGATTGGGGCGAGGCCGCACAAAGAAAGGGCCGCCACGTTTCCGCGGATACGGAATAGACACCCCCGGGGCGTGCCTTTCAAGCTGCCGTTAACGTACAGCTTGGCTGAAAGCTCGGGGCACAACACCGAGAAGCCCGCCGCCGTGTGGAGGATAGTGATGGTGTGATCCCCCCCGTGAAGCTCCAAGCCCTTTTTCCCTGACCGGAACTCCATAAGCGGGGTTCCGGCCACCCAGGCCCCCTCACGGTACACCGGGTCACCGTCGACGGTCACACTGACTAGAACATTCTCCCCGGGGACGGCGACACACAGTCGCATCCGCTCCGGCGACGAGATACGGAGCCTGGTGTAATGGTTGCCGAGGGCATGGTTCTGTTCGATCCTGGCAGCGACTACTCCCCTGGGCGTTGGCACCGCACCGCAGGCCATCTGCAAGTGCCCCAGCTTGGGATCGAAAGCGCAAGTCTCAAAGCCCGGCGACAGAGGATATATTCCAAGCACCTCGGACTGCAGAAGGTACGCGACCATGCCGCTCCAACTGTGGCACTGGCTGATGATCGGCGACGATACGTAGCCCGTTTCACTGTCGACAGACTCCCAGAATGTTGTCGCGCCTCGCTCCAACATGTTGCCAAAGCACCGCCGTACGAGTTCGAAACCATCCTGCATCCGGCCGGCCCTGAAGTGGGCGGCTATCTCGTACCCGTTAATCATTACGGGAACGTAATTGCCGCTCCGTGACCCGGCGTTCCCCTTGACGTAGTCGGGATCGCCTATGTTGTAAGGTTTGTCGAGGTGCGTGGAGCCATAGGGGCCCCAGTGCTTTTCCTTAAGCCGGTTCAGGAGAAGAGACACGCGGTTTTCATCGGCCAATTCAAACAACACGGCTAGGCTGAGCGCGTCCTCCGATGTCCGATTTGACATGATGCCATTGCGCACGAACTCGGTGAACGCGCCAAGCTCCTCGCTCCAAAGATACTGGTTGCTGGCTTGTTTGACCCGACGCGCGAGGTTTCGCCACTCCCCGGCTATATCGCCCTTGCCCACGAGGTCTGCCATGTCCGCCGCACACCGCAGCATGTGATAGCACAGCGCTTGCACGAATGTGACTTCCCCGACGCGATCTTCGGGGCAGGTCCAATCGGTAAACGGCGCCTCATACTCGAGCCGGACGTCGAAGAGGCCGCGAGGGCTGACCCTCTTTTGGAGGAACCGCACCTGCTCGACCACGACGTGAAACAAGTCGCGAACCAACTGGGCGTCCCCTGAATGCATGTAGTAATCATGAAGGGCTAAAGTCCACCATGCAACATAGTCATACATGATAAAAGAATGTCCCAACATCGGCGGGATAGCGCCTTCACGGTATCGCCAGGCAACGAACTCCTTGATGTTGTGAGCGATATAATCCGTGCAGTCAAAGGCGTACAGTGCCGTCAGTGCCGCTGGGCGTAAGTCGCCGGCCCATAGGCAGCAGTCCCTCTTGACGCCGTCTTCGAGGTAAGTCTGCATGCAGAGCTGAACCGTGCGAACGGCTGTTTCCCATATGGTGTCAAGATCGTTGTCAGACGAAGAGAACCATCCCAGTCGGGAAAACGGCTTCACGGTGGAACGGATGCGAAAGCTCCGAAGTGCAATGTGGCCTCCCGCGCCCCGAACGCGAAGCCGGGCATACCGGAACGCCTGCCGTCGGTTCGTCGACGTTACGGTATTGCTTCTGAACATGATACGCTCCGTTTGTAACGGGGATGCCAGGTCCTGTAAGTCCTCACCATAGCGGATATTGATCTGAGCGACATCGCCGTCCCCGCAATCGAGTTCAGGGATACCGACGACCTCTGCCCCAAAATCCAACATGATCTCCGTGCCACGGTCCGGGCAGACAGCGAATATTGCCGTCCGCTCGTCCGCCGTAAGCAGATGGGAGGCGCCTTCAACGCCACCTTGATCCTCGACGATCCGGCGCGGCAGCAGGATTCCGGGCAATGGGGCGTATCCGTTCAGGTAACCGTCACCCAGCACGCCTGCCACGCGACTGAACTCTGCTGAATTGTCGTCCATTACAGAGGCATCTCCCTTACCAAAGCGTTTCTCCATCTCAACTTTTGCCCTGGAACTCGTGCGACTGCCCTCGTCGCGGAGCGGCCAAGACTAGGACTCCACTGGTCCGCATTGTAGCACTTGAAACCCGCGGAAATCTATGGTAAAACGTTTACAGTCCCTGCTGCTTGGGAGAGTCCGTTGTCCCACGGCTACAAGAGCTGTGTCAACTGGGCCGCAAACTTCGTGGCAATACCGTAAGGAGACTGATGGATATGCAGCGAATCGCCGAGGCGGGTAGTGCGCGAAAACTGAGCCGCCGCCAGTATTTGAAGAGGAGCGGAAAGGCCTTCTTGGCGGGAGCCGTCCTGCCCTGGATCGTGCCCTCGAACGCGTGCGCTTCCAGTGGCGACACGGCTCCCAACAGCCGGATTGCCGTTGGACTGGTCGGAATCGGAGCGATGATGCGCGGCCTCATCGACATATTTCTGGAACGCCCGCAAGTCCAAGTGGCCGCTGTCTGCGATGTCGAGTCCGTCCGGGTCGGTTTGGCGCGGGACAAGGTTGACGGTTTTTACGCGGAACGCAGTGGACAAGCCTCCTATCGGGGGTGCACTGCATATACCGACTTCCGTGACTTGCTGGCTCGCGACGACATAGACGCAGTCGTGATTGCGACACCCGATCATTGGCACGCGCTTATCGCCATTGCCGCGCTCGATGCCGGCAAGGACGTTTACTGCGAGAAGCCCCTCTCCTTGACGATTAACGAGGGCCAAGCCATGGTCGAAGCGACACGCCGCAACGGACGCGTGTTTCAGACCGGCAGCCAACAGCGATCTGAGCTCGGGTTCCGCGTCGCGTGCGAGTTGGTGCGCAATGGGCGCATCGGGAAAGTCAACGGAGTGTTGGTGAGCGTCACGGGCCCGTCCGTCGAATGTCATTTGCCAGAACAACCTGCCCCTCCTGGATTGGACTGGGACATGTGGCTCGGCCCGGCCCCGTGGCGGCCTTACAACTATGAGTTGGCGCCGGACCTCAAGTTTACGGGATTCCCAAACTGGCGCAGTTACCGCGACTATTCGGGGGGTGGCATGACGGACTGGGGGGCACACCACTTTGACATCGCCCAATGGGGCCTCGGAATGGATGGCTCAGGACCTGTCGAGATCTGTCCTCCCGATGGCAAATCCCACCGCAGGCTAACATACGTGTACAAATCGAATGTTGTCATGGAACGTACCGAGGAGCAACGTGCAGCCGGGGTCGAGTTCATCGGCGATCTCGGTCGAGTCATGGTCAACCGGGGTTACCTTGAGACCGACCCTCCAAGCCTGCTTCAGGAACCACTGCGAGCCAACGATGTGCACCTGTACGAGAGTCGGGGACACCAAGATGACTGGCTGGACTGTATCCGGACCCGGAGTAAACCCATCTGCGATGTAGCCGTCGGACACCGCTCCGCGTCTGTCTGCCACCTCGGCAACATCGCATATAGAACTGGGCGTCCTCTTCGATGGGACCCGGAGACCGAGCGGTTCATTGATGACGACGAGGCCGACCGCTTGCTGCAACGGCCAATGCGCAGCCCCTGGTGTCTATGACGATCACACACGAAGGGATTCCACCGTGAGAAACGCCACAACATATTTGGTGCTTTCAGTCTTCCTCGGCGCGTATGCCTCCGAAGCCGCAGAGCAGAGCATCGAGCCTCGAGTGATTCAGGCCGTTGAGGCCGCACTCCCTAAGAAAGCGCGCGTCAATCCGCGACAGAAACGCCGTCTTCTGGTCTTCACGTTGTGCAAGGGATTTCCCCACGAATCCATCCCGCTGGGGGCAAGAGTGCTCGATCTGCTGGGCCGGAAAACCGGCGCATATGAAGCTGTCGTTAGCGACGACCCCGCATCATTCAAGGCGGAGTTTCTGGCTCGTTTTGACGGAGTCTGTATGCTCAACACTACGGGCAGCCTGTTTGATAGTGCCGAACTCAAGAACAACCTGCTTGAATTCGTACAAAACGGCAAGGGTATTGTGGGTATCCATGCGGCGACCGACTGCTTCTACGACTGGCCCGCCTATGGCGAGATGATGGGGGCTTATTTTGATGGACATCCGTGGGGCGCCGCCGACATAGTCCACGTAAAGTTGGACGACCCGGGCCATCCCGTGTGTTCCGCGTTCAAAGGGCGTGGCTTTTCCGTTACGGAAGAGATCTACCAGTTCAAAGCGCCTTATTCGAGAGCCACGTCGCGCATACTCCTCAGCCTGGACATGAGTAGAACCTCCGCCAAGAATACGGGCGTCAACCGCACGGACAACGATTTCGCGGTTTCATGGGTCCGGCATTATGGCCAAGGGCGGGTCTTTCATTGCTCTCTCGGTCACAATGAGGCCGTCTTCGCAATGCCGGCGGTCCTGCAGCACTATCTGGACGGAATCCAGTTCGCACTTGGAGACCTGCCAGCCGATACGACACCCTCTACAGAACTCGCGCCGGGATATCTTGAAAAATCGCAAGAAGATGCCGTAAACCGCGCGCTCCCTGAGTGGATCGCCGAAATTGCGGCTTATGATTGGGGAGCGAATTCGGATGGACTTAATGCGACAGAGAACTTCCTAGCCGGGTTGCCGCCATCGTCGCCAATGCGCCGGAAAGTGGTCCGGGCTATGGCCCGCGTGCTGGATTCGAAGAAGGCCACCACGGCAGGAAGGCAATGGGTGTGCAAGCAGATCCATAGGTTCGGCTCCGATGAAAGCATCCCGTACCTGGCCAGGCTCCTCACCAACGACGATACCGCGGACATGGCCCTGTATGCCCTCGAACGTATGCCGATGGCCGCCGCGGGCAATGTGCTGCGTAAGGCCTTGTCCAAAAGCCAAAGCGGAGCCCGTGCAGCCATTGCCCGATCCTTGGGTGAACGACGTGACACACGCGCCGTACGGTTGATTGCTCCTCTCGCCGCTGATGCGGATCCTGGACTGGCCAAGGCTGCATTGTCCACGCTGGGCAAAATCGCCGATATGAAGGCAGCCGAAGCCCTCATAACCGCTGGGCCGGATGTCGCAACAGCGCTGCGTCCCGCGCTGGATGACGCCCTGCTTCGTTGCGCAGACCAGTTCCTCGTTGATGATCAGCCGCATGATGCTGAAAAGATCTTTGCACTTCTCTACAACCATGAAGGATCGTCCTCGACTCACGCGAGAGCGTTACGGGGTCTCGGCATGGTGCGGGGCGCGGCGGCAGTCCCGTTGCTCATCGAAGCTCTCGAGTGTGATGACCGCACTCTCAAGACCGCCGCGGCCTGCACCCTTCGCGACCTGTCCGGTAACGGTGTGACCCCCGCGCTTACGGCAGCACTCAATGGACGGAGGCCTCAAGCCAAGGTTTTGCTGATTCAGGCTCTTGCGGATCGAATGGACGGCGATGCAATCGGGGCGGTGACAGACGCAACTGATGAGGATAACGGCGAAGTTCGAATTGCGGCAATCACCGCTCTGGCCCGGCTCGGAAATTCCGCGTCGGTGCCGACTCTTGCGCGAATAGCAGGCTTGGACCGCGCCGAGGACTCCGAGGCCGCGTTCAAGAGCTTGACACAACTGAAGGGAGAGGCCGTGGACGCGGCCATAGTGGCACAGATGGACGAGATCTCACCCAACGTTCGGGTGTTCCTCGTTCGTGCTTTGGCGGCGCGTCACGCCTTGGGCGCAATACCCGCTTTGCTGAATATGGTTTCCGGATCCGATGAGGCGCTGCGGAAAGAGAGCTACAAAGCTCTGGGCGTCCTCGCGTCAGCGGATAGCCTGAGCACTCTCATCGATTCGATGGCAAGGGAACCGGACAAGGACGTACGGGACGAAGCTGAGGCCGCAGTCGTGAGGGTTGCTCGTCGTGTTACGCCCGTGGAGAAAGGCATTGCGCCCATCCTGCGTGCGTTTCCCGATACAACAGACAGCGTGGTGGGGCGGTGTTCCCTTATCCGGGTCCTGGGGGAAATCGGAGACGATCACGCGTTGGAGACTGTCCGCAACGCCATCAAAGACCCCCGTCGCGAAGTAGCTGATGTGGCCGTCCGTGCTCTCGCTCAGTGGCGGACGCCCACGCCGCTCGAGGATCTATTCGGTTTCGCGCAGCATCAGCGGAATGAAACGTTGCGCTTGATTGCGCTCCGGGGCTTTGTGCGCCTCCTCGGACAACCCAGCGGCCGGACGCCGGAGGAAACCGTGGCGCTTTACGAGAAGGCCATGGCGCTGGCGGCGCACAACGCGGACATCAAGAAAATGGCGTTGGCGGGCCTGTCGGAGGTTTCGCATGGCCGGGCGCTTGAAGTCATCAAGCGTTACCAGGACGAGCGTGAGCTGGCTGACGAGGTGGCCGTCGCGTTGCAGAAGGTCAAGAACCGAGCGTTTCTCGCGGACACGGTGTGGCAGTTCGGCGGGTTCACGCTGGAATTCCGTCCCGGAGGCGCATTGACGGTAAACGGAGATCCGGAAAACTCATGGTCTGTTTCCAACAACACGTTGGTTCTCCAGGCAAAGATCGGCGTGATACGCACTGAAATTCGTGACGACAAGATTTTCCTAGGCGGCGCCGAGTTCACCCGCGTTAAGTAGAGGTGACGACGGCGCCGCCGTGACAAGGGCGACTGTCGTCTCCGGCAATGTTGCGGCTCGGAAGACCGGAGCAACAAAACGGGGCGCACGATCGGGCAAATGATTGGGAATGGCGAACCGCCGGTGAGGAATCTGGCACACGAGTCGTGTCGGGCCGGACTCGGATAAGGAGATGGGCCGCGTCCTCCACGCCGCTAGGAGACCCGAGGATCCTGCGGGGAAGCAGGATCTCGGGCAGCGGGGCGAATCCGTTCATGTAAGCGTCTCCCAGCACGCCTACCACACGGTTAAGTTCGGCAAGGCTGTCGTCGTTCATTGCAGAGTCATCTCCATTGCCTAAGCGTTTCCTCTCGCGGTTGTAGCCCCGAAACCCGCCAACCCCGGGACGCCGCTGGCCGGTATCATACCACTTGACCACTCTGGAAATCTGTGGTAAAACGTTTACAGTGCCTGCGGCTTGAAGAATTCCTGCGGGTCGCAGCCACAGGAACGGCGCAAAACAGACCACAAGACCCTGGCAACACCGGAGGAGACACCTGGATACGGAGCACGCCCCCCAGTCGGATAGTGACTGCAAGCTGAGCCGCCGGCAGTGCTTGAGGCGGAGCGGAAAGGCTCTCCTGGCCGGAGCGGCCGTGAGCTGGATTGCGCCATCGACAGCGTTTGGCGACGGAAAGGGACTCGGGAGAAGGCATATGAGCGTTGCCACTGAAACCGTTACCATCGAGAACAAATATGTGAGGGCTGTTTTCAGAATCGGGCCGGAGGCAATACAGGAAACGTATTACGCCCTGCGTGACGGCAAACCTGTGGCCATCGCGCAGTGCCGGATGCCCGGCGCCCTCGGAGCAACTCTGCTCGGCGCGGAAACAGACACAGGGAACCGTGACAAAGTGGCGTTCGACCCGCACGCTTTCCTTGAGGAGGCTATCGCAGGACGGAAGAAGATCGAGGATATGCCTCCTCTCCCGGCTCCGAGCGCAGTAATCCCACCGTGTTTCATCACGCGAACGTCCCAGCCGTTTGCCCGGGGCAAGTCCGGCCGCCGGGAATTGGTGTTGAAGGGAATGACCGCCGATGGCGACTACATCGAGCGGACGATCTCACTTGGGCCCGATGATGCCTTCTTCCGGGTCGATGTGACCTATACGCCGGGCCGGCGGGTCTTGCTCGAGTATCTGATTGATCAGTTCAGCTTCATGCCGAAGGGGAAGGCGGATTTCACGTGGACTCCCCTCGTCAAACGAAAGGAGGAGGACCGATTCCCGGATTGGAGCTATAAGATGCCGGCGGCCTTTATCCAAAAGGGGAGTGCGTTTCTAGCGCTCGTACCCGACGTAAATGATCTCAAGAACAATGAGACATGGCGACAGACGAACCTCTCCCTGGACCTGGACGTGCGCCCTGAACAAGGCCCTCTGATAAGCTTTGGGCTGGTCCCTACGGTTTTCCATGGACACAGCGCATTCATGCATATTCCCGGCCAACGCGCCGTGATCGGCCCGGACCCCGTCCGCTTCTCCTACTTTGTATTGCTTGGCGTAAATGTCCCGGAGCGCCAAGCGCACAGACGCGTCGTGAGCTTCGCATGGGACCGATTCGGCCATGAAGCCCTGCTCAATGGACACGATGCACAGGCACAGACGTTTGCCGCTTGGCAGCCCAAGACCTGGGACGCCTTTGCCGACGAGAAGTGGTGGGAGTTCGAGCGCAATGGCGTGCCGTGCGGAAGCATCCGCATTCACGCGTTTGCTGAGATGAACGCATGGTTTTGCGCCTGGTGGAATAACATGCGCACGGCCTATGCGATGGAACTCTATGCCCGCCACGCAGGGCTGGCAAAGCCGCATGAACGTGCGGTGAAGGTTCTGAACCTTGCGCTCGACGCACCGCAAACCCAGGGCGCGTTCCCGGTTCTATTCCTCCGGACCGACGAAGAGGGCCAGAAGTGGTACCCGGACCACCCGTTCGGAGGCATCCTCCAATGCTACCATGCCTTCGACATGGCCTGGACCGGATATTGGCTGCTGAAATGGCACAATGACATCGGCCCCTCCGACTGTCGCATTCTGCCTCGCTGTATCGCGCTTGGGGAATTCCTTATTCGCCACCAACAGCCTTCCGGTTTCATTCCGTCCTTTTTCAACGCTGATTTCACGTTGAAGGAAGACTGCCGGCTGAACAAGGAGAGTGCGGAATGCGCAGCCGCCGCCGTTTTTCTGATTGAGCTTCACAAGACCGTCGGCAACAGGAGGTACTGTGAATGCGCCATCAGAGTCGTCGACTATATCCAAAAGGAGATCGTGCCGGAGGCAAAGTGGTTCGACTTTGAGACTTTTCTATCGTGCTCTCCCAAGCCGTACGATTTCTATGACCCCATCACGGGCCAACACCCGCAGAACAACATGGGCACGATACAAGCAGCGATGGCCTTCTTGGCCGTTTACGATGCTACGGAAGGTACCCGGTATCTCGAGCAGGGGATGAATGTGGTCGACTACCTCTCACTGACCCAACAAGTGTGGTCGCATCCCCATATGACACCCAACCTCATCGGCGGATTCACGACCCAGAACTCGGATGCGGAATGGAGTGACGCACGCCAGGCCTACTGTGCCTTGGTCTACCTGGACTATTTCGAGCGGTCGGGAAAGAGGGAATACCTTGAGCGGGGCATCGCGGCGCTGCGCTCGGGATTCGCAGTCGCGCCATATGAGAACTGGGCACATATCGGGTTCTTCAACGCGCCGGGGGCTCTATCCGGCTATCACTGGGGACAGGGTTCCGCCATGGCTTCCGTCGAGATGGTCTGGCCGCGGTACGGGGACATCCTCGTGGACATGAAAGGCCTGTGGGCGTACGGCATCAATGGCTGTACGGTCGAGGCATTGCGCGTCGAAGGTGCGGCAATCCGGCTTGAGGTGCGCACCAACCTCGAGTGGCATGAGAAAGCTCGTATCGTTTTCCGGAACATTTCCGAAGGGAATTTCCAGGTGATCGTAAACAATCGGAGCGCTGGTGAATTCGGCAGAAGCGCGCTCTCGAAGGGGATTCTTGTGGATCTTCTCGCGAACGGCTAGCCTGATGCAGCGATAGCCGCGCGAACGAGTTGAACGCTCGGCGATGGATTGTAAGTGTAGTCGGATACGCAACGTGTTGGAGAGTTGGACGATGAGGCAGGTTCTGTTAGGGATCATATTTCTTGTAGTCTGGATTCCGTCCGCGGCGTGCCTGCCGCCGACTTGCACTGACGCTCTTGTCTATCGGACGGCAGACTATGCGTACACGGTGGGTCATGCTGACTACGCGGATCCGGACGGAGACCCAGAGGCCGGCAGTGAATTCCGTTGGGTCGTAAACGGCTCGCCAACGCCAACCGCTCCGGTTCCCGAGTTGCTGCTGCTCCATCTCGACAACTCGAGCCTCGCGGCGGACGGCGAGCCCCCGGCTCGAGCAACGGGCGTCCAGTTTGGCGAAGGCAAATGGGGCGCGGCGCTGTCTCTGGCGGCCGACGGCGTCCTCACCTACCGGCGGGAAACGAACTTGGATTTGGACGAGGGAACCGTCGAGCTTTGGGTCGCGCCGCTGCTCGATGGAGGCTCACCGCTCTATGTTGCCAGGAGCCACTGCGTCTTTTACTACCCGGCCGGAAACGGGGATTGGATCTCAATCGCCCAAGCGCCGGATACGGGCATCATGTACGCCGGCGGGGTCGTTGGCGGCCAATGGGAAAGCGCTTACGGCTCCGTGGGGAATACCCGTTTGTGGCGTGCGCGGGAGTGGCATCATCTCGCATACAGCTTCTCGGCCTCCGGCAACGTCATGCGCTTCTACGTGGATGGCGCCTTGGCGGCCGACACGAATGAGGGCCATTACTGGGCGCCCGCGGCAACGGGCTCGGAGATCTTCATAGGTTGCGATACGTGGAACGGCGCCGCCCTCTACCTGATAGACGAAGTGCGTATCCTCAACCGCGCCGCCACGGGCGCCGAGATCGCACAGTGGGCCGCGCGGGAAACGCCGCCTCAAGCCAATGAGGTATGGCTGGCGACGGCGCAGTTGTCGCCGGGAGACAGCGTGGCGTTCCAATTCACCCCCTCGGACGGCGTCGAAACGGGTTCGGCGTGCTTGAGTGCGCCGGTGTCTTTCCCGGGCGTGCCCCTCACGAACGTCTCTCCGCCCAGCACCCTCCTGCCGCCGAATACTGAAGAGGTATCCGTTTCATTGGATTCGATCATGCCAACGTCTTGCCGCTACTCGCTGGGCGTTCCCCTTTCTTTCGGCGAGATGACTCCTTTTGGGGCGGGGTCCGGTACAACACACCACACGGCCGTCATTGGCGGGCTAGCCGTCGATCCCAATGTGGTGAATGAGATCTATGTGCGGTGCGCGGTCTATCCTGATTACCTTCTGCACCTGCGTTACCGGTGTCTCTCGGAAGTCAATCCGTCTTATCCGCGGAAGGGAAATCTCTGGGGATGGGGAACATTGCGCGAGAAAGGCCTGCCGTACTGTTCGAGGATTGATCTCTGGCTTGGCGCTTGGTGCCTGCCTGCCGAGATCCGAACGTTGCGTCGGCTTAATCCCAATATCCGCGTTCTCACATCCATCAATGCCGTCGAGAACAGCGGACTGACTGATGACTACTACCTGAAAGATATTTACGGAAACCGCGTCGAGGTCTGGCCCGGGTCCTACCGGCTGAATATGACAAAAACGTGCGTCGCGGAACACCAAGCGCACTATGCCTATCAGCTCATTCTCGACAGCGATCTGATGTTCGACGGCTGCTTTTTTGACAATGTCATGACGACGCAGTCGTGGCAGAATCACGACATCTACGGGAACCCGTTTCTGGCCGATGCGGACGAAAACGGCGTCGCCGACGATCCGGCGACGTTTGATGCCGCATGGAAAGCCGGCGTATTCCACGAGATGGAGGTGTTCCGCAGCCTGATGCCGAATGCGGTCGTATCCGGCCACTCGATGCAGATTGCGGAGCCGGGCATCGCGGACCTTTTCAACGGCATAAGCGTGGGCTTCTGGACCACGGACGTCATCGAGGGCAAGGAGTCGTTTCATGCGCTGTGGAATATGTACAAGGCTTGGCAGGAAACCGCCCTTGCACCGCACGCCACCATGATCGAGTCTTCGCCGGCTGACCAGATAAGTTACGGCTACGACTTCTCGCCCTGGGACAAGATCCCGGCGTCCACATTGGAGTTTGCGCGAACCTACTATCCGCAGGTCCGGTTTGGGCTGGCTTTCACCCTGATGCACGATGGTTTTTTCGCGCACGAGTTCGGCGACACGTGGCATGGAAACGATTGGTGGTACGACGAACTGAATTTTGATCTAGGTTATCCCACCGGGCCCGCCGAGTTCGTGCCCATGGGATCCCCTGCGGAGGTTACCGTTGAGAACGGCGGGTTTGAGTCGCCGATTTCGCCCTCATGGAACCTCTGGAGCAACACAGGGGCCGGGTGCAGCGCGACGGTTTCCCGTGATACGAGCGACACGGTGGAAGGAACGGCTTCCGCGCGCGTCGACGTGGCCTCTACCTCCGGAGAGGACTGGCACATCGAGCTTGCACAGCCGGGAAGGTCCTTTATGCAGGGCAAGAACTACCGGCTGTTTTTCTGGGCAAAGAGCGATCGGGCGCGAGGCGTAACGCTGTCGGCGCAGAAGGACAGCCCGGATTGGCGGAGCTACGGGCTTGAGGAGCGCGTCGCGATCGATACGGACTGGCGCGAGTACAACGTGACGTTCACGGCAAACGAGACAACCAGTCAATCGCGGATTCAGTTCAAGGTCGGCGAGACGACAGGCGCCATCTGGATCGACAACGTTCGATTCTACGAATGGCCGGCCGAGATTATGCGGCGCGAGTTCACACACGGGCTTGTGCTTCTTAATCCATCGCGTGAGCCTCAGACCGTCGAAGTCTCCGGGGAGTACCGGCGGTTGACGGGTCAGCAAGCGCCCCGATACGAATACATTCTCGACGATGCGGACTTGGCCTTTTCAGCGACGGGCGCTTGGACCACCGCCACATACGATAGCGGCGAATGGCAGGCCGTCGGACCTTTCTACCATGACTGGGGCGCCTCGTGCCGGCAATCAAGCGGCGGCGCGGATGAGGCAAAATGGAATCTGTCCATTCCTGAAGCCGATACCTATACCATCTCGGCATGGTGGCCCGCCGCGCCCGTTTCGCTCTGCGACAGTGTCGTGTATGAAGTGGTCGTGGGCGGGCAGGTCGTTACCGCGACAACGCTGAGCCAGGCGTCTGGCGGTGATGAATGGCATCTCGTTGCGGAAGTGGCGCTGGCGCCGGCCGACGGCGCGTTCGTGCGGGTTCACAGTGGAAACGGCGGGGCTTGTATCGCTGACGCGCTTCACGTGTGGTCCGCCTCTCGATACAATGACGGTTCACCGGCGCCGACCGTAACCTTGGCGCCGTTGGACGGCATAGTTCTGGCTCGCGAACCAGGGCCGGATACCGACCAAGACGGACTTCCTGATGAAATTGATCCGGATGACGATAACGACGGATTGCCGGACATCGTAGAAGACGTCAATGGCAACGGTGTTGTGGATCCCGGAGAAACCGATCCGCTGAACCCGGATACGGATGGCGATGGATGGACCGACGGTTTCGAAGTCTCGCAGGGAATGGACCCGCTCTCCCCGGACCCAATGAGCATCACGAGTCCGATGACGCTGCTTGTCACCGGCTGCGCCCTCGGCGCGATGGCTCTCATCATTCTTTGCTCGAAGGCGAGATATGTCTGAACCTGGGAACGCAGTAGATCGAGTGTTCCCAAAAGTCTCACAAGGATGACCGGCCAAGTGGCTGTATGATACGGAGAAGATTCCGGGCTGTGTCCCGGTATGGCTTGAAAGGAGAGAAGGTATGGCTGTTTCCGGAACTCGCATGAAGTCGCCTTCGGGCGCCACGATGACCCCTATTGACTTGTCGAAGTTATACAACTGGCCGCGGCGGGTTCCCGCACAGGAGTGGTGGCAGGGACTGGCAAAATCAATGAGCGCGTGTCCAACCGGTCGGCAGACCTCGTGGGGCATTCCGTTCCATCTGGGAGGAAAGCGCGCGGCGCGCGTGATCCTGGTTTCCGAGGGGCGTCCTGAGGTGGTTGTTTCTCTCGGAGGCAGGGCGACGTACCTATGCATTCTTCATACGTGGGTCCAGATGCCGGCGGAAGTGCAATGGGCGCTGCCTCGAGAAGGCATGCCGGTCGGGGAGTACATTCTGAATTACACCGATGGGACAAGTACCGCGCAACCGGTCCGCGCACGATTCGAGGTGGCGATGGCCGAAAGCCCTGGCCAACCGTGGCTCGCTATGCCCGGCATCATGCCCGAAACGGCAGACCCCGCCAAACCCAACGGAGAAGTCTCGTGGGGGTTCATGCAATACGGAATTAAGCCTGGAACTTTTGCCGTGGGATCGCCGTTTCTTCTTTACGCCTTGCCGAACCCGCATCCGGAGAAGTCTGTCAAATCGCTGACGATTAGAGGCTTGCGTCAGTCGCCTTTGATCGTCGGCGCCATCACGGCTTTTCACGGTACGGCGCATCCCTTGGCCCATCTGCCGCGTCGCACGTATCGAGTCAAGACCGACGGCGGCCCGGCTAAGATCGAGAAGGCCGAGGTGGACCTAGGTACGGTGACACGCATCGAGAAGACCCAAGGGCCGCGTGACAACGTTTGGCTGAAGTCGCAATACGTGGGCGTTGCTCTGCCGCCCGAACCTGACCGCGGCGGCGAAGACCTCCTTGAGATAGTTGGCGCCCCCGATGCCGCGGTTTCGGTCACACTGAAAGACGCCAAGGCCCCTTTGCGCTTCTCATTGGGCGAGGCATACACCAAGGGCAAGAGTGCCGGTAAGGGCGGCACACTCGAGGTGCTCGGGCGGACCCGACAATGGATGCAGGTGACAGTGACCGACTCGTCAACGCCGAAACCAACGCCGGTGCGCATCCATTTCTCCGGCGCGCGCGGCGAGTATTATGCCCCTTACGGCCATCATCAGCAGGTCAACACGAACTGGTTCGAGGATTACGGCGCGGACGTGGTCTTGGCCGGGCGCAGCTATGCCTACGTGCCGGGCGCCTTCACCACGGACCTGCCCGTCGGCGAAGTTTACGTCGAAATCTGCAAGGGGTTCGAGTACACGCCCGTGCGGCGCAAGGTGGCGATCCGTCCGGGGCAGAAGACACTTGAACTGAGCATTGATCGATGGAAAGACCTGCGGCGCGAGGGTTGGGTTACGGCGGACACGCACGTGCACTTCATAAGCCCCCATACCGCATGGTTGGAAGGGCAGTGCGAAGGGGTGAACGTCGTGAACCTGCTTGCCTCTCAGTGGGGACGGCTCTTCACGAACACAGGAGATGTGTCGGGGCGGGTGGGTATCGTCGAGGACGACACCGTTGTGTACGTCGGCACCGAGAATCGGAATCACATGCTCGGCCACATATCCATGCTGGGCACCGAAGGGCCGCCCGTGTACCCGATGTGCGGCGGCGGGCCCAGCGAGTCGTGGATCGGCGACCCCGATTATCTGACGATGGCGGAATGGGCGCGCATGAACCGTGAGAAGAACGGAGTCGTCATTCGTCCGCATTTCCCTTACTGCGGATACACTGAGGATCCCGTTCCTATCATCCTGGGGCTGGTAGACGCACTCGAGATCGCCTCGCTGCGCGGCGAGGATTTCCCGGTCCAGGAATGGTACCGCTACCTCAATTGTGGATACCGCGTTGCGGTGGCGGGCGGCACGGACAAGATGAGCGCGGCAATGGCGATCGGCCTCATTCGCACCTACGCGAAACTCGATCCGCAGCGCCCGTTCAGCTACGACGCATGGAAACAGGCCGTACGCGCTGGAAGGACATTCTCGAGCACGGGCCCGCTCATCGATATGCGCGTGGACGGACAAGAGATCGGCGATACCATCAAGATGCGGGCGGGCGGCGCTACGGTCGAGGTCCAGGCGGTCGCCGAGAGCTTCTGGCCCCTGGGAAAACTCGAGGTGGTCTTTAACGGCCAAGTTGTGGCCTCGACTCACGCGAGCAAAGGCGCGAAGCGCCTCGAGGTCAATGAGCGCGTGGCCGTTACGGGCACGGGCTGGCTCGCCGCACGATGCTCTGGCTTGCCGGGGCACCCGGGAGGGTATGTTGCGGCTCACACGTCGCCAATATACTTGGTGTGTAAGGGTGTCAAGGCCTTCGATGGACCTGCCGCCGAACACATGCTGGCACTCACGCGGGGCGGCATTGAATACATCGAAACAATCTCGACGGTATTCGACGAGGCGGCCCGTAAACGGATGGTGGGCGTCTACAACGAAGTACGCCGGGAACTCGAAGCGCGCCTCATGGGCTCCGAATTGCCTCGCTGACGCGATTGCGAACGTCCGAAGCGCAAACTGGTGATAGACCGGGGCGGCTGATTCCGCCTGATGCCCCTGATGCGGGTCACGGCGGCATGTTCCAGTCGACTTCGTCCAGATGCGCGGCCAGCGCGGCTTTCACTGTCTCGAACCTGTCACACGCGGTCGCCAGATCGGGTTCTTTGCCCTGCGCGGGCTGCGCGGCCAGATGGAATTCCATCGCGGCGATGAGTTCCTCTTCGCTGAGCACGGCCTGATGCATGACGGTCAGAAAAAATGGGACTATGAACGATGCCTGTTCCTTCAAGTTTTCGGGCGTGGCCGGGGTTTCTGCGAGATCTTGGATGAGTTGACGGGCCTCATCATTCAAGGAGGGTGCATGCGCCGTCCCTTTCTCGTAGGGTACGCCCTCGGAAAGCGGTTTCACTTTGAACGGGATTTTGTCCAGGGACGTGCGTGATATGGCGGCAATCGCCGCGGCGTCTCTGATGGCGCCATCAGGATAGACAACCCCTTGCCATTTGTTGAACTGTGTTTTCGCGATCATCAACTCCCAGAAGTACCAGCCGACGCCTTCCTCTTCCAGGATCGGAATTGCACCCTCATAGGACTGGCCGCTGCCCCAGTGCCCGACTTCAGAAATGAGAATGGGCTTTCCTTTTTGCTTGCCAAGGCGCTTCATGTTCGTTATGTGCGACCGGAAAACGGAACTGGGCCACGAGTACGAGTGGAACCCAAGTACGTCCTCGTGATCGGCATAGAGCGAAGCGAGGCCGGCGTTGCCTGCGACTCCAATCGTGGTCGGATGCGAAGGATCCGTTTTCCGAACCACGGCCAGCCAATGGCGGACAAAATCAATCGTGGTTCGCAGAATCGCAGGCTCATTCATCACGTCCCACATAACAATCCGGTCGTCGCCGACGTGCTCACCGACTACATAGTCAACAAATCCCTCGAGTTCCGACCAGCGGCTCGAAGCCTCCCGGCTGTATCCAGGATTCATGACCCAGTGTCCGTTCCAATCAATCTCGGGCTCCTGACCAAAACACGAGTCAAACAGAACAGGCATAGCTCTAATCCCACGCTTTGCGCACAGACCGAGAAAGGACTGGAAATGACGGCGGAATAACGCAGGTTCGTGTTTCCAGACGATGTACTGGAGGAAAATGCGAATGCTGTTCAGCCCCAGCGTCTCCGCGAAGCCCAATTCACGCCCAACGGTCTCCGCATCAAAGTCCCGCCAGATTGCCACATCATTCGAGGCATATGAAGGGACATAATTCGCGCCACGAATCCAAGAGAAACTGTCTTGCCGCCATTTCGTTGTCATGATCGCACTAACTCCTTGAGTGAGAAGTACGCAGCATAAGCAAGAGGGTATTATCCGCGTGCAACACTGCAACGCTGAAGGACTGCCGTCTGCCTCCCTGTCGGGAACCGGATCATGGTTCTCGAAGGCTTTGTTCCATTTTTTTGCGAAGGGCTTGGTAGGCGTCCGACAACTCAGCGACGGTTTTCAATGCGGCCTCATAGTCCTTTGCCTCGGTCTGCGTCTTGAGCGTCGCGCCAAGCTGGCCGACGCGCCCCCATTCTTCCTTGGGCACCGCCTCAACGAAATCCCGGGCCGACTTGAACCGACGCAGAAGTTCCGAGACGACGGAGACCGCCTGCATCTCTTTCTCGTAGATTTGACGCAGCCCCTCATCGCACCGAGGAATTCGCTCCATGCGCGGGGGTAGGCTGGGGAAAGCCGCGTGCGGCTCACGCTGGTACCAGAAAGCCGTGCTTGAATAGTCATTGCCCAGGTCGTTTCCGGTGCCGTGTTCGATGGTTACGCGGATCCGTTTTTCAAACCTCACGGGGTCCGCAACATGGAACCGGTACATTGACTGCTTTCCGGCGTAGTCCTTGCTGCTGATAAGATGGTAGCCGGTATAGGGCGTCGCATATTCCGTCGCCGGGCACGCTCCGCCGCCGAAGACCTCCTCGCTGCCTGTCCCGTGAAGCGACGGGGGCCAGGTGTCGCCGTCAATGAATATCATGTCATCTCCTTCCCCGTACCACCCTCCGCAAATGTTGTCGACGTTCAGGAACATTCCCACGTAGTTGCCCCAGCCTTCCGCTTCGAGGATGACATAGTTATCTTTGCCCGTAAGGTTAAACTCATTGGGCGGATCAGTCGGCGTAGTGGGGTTCTCGCGGCGCCACTGCGCATGAAACCGCGCGCTGTCATCCGGCGCGGAGTCCCACTCCTCGTAATCGATGTGATACCAGCACGCCGAGAACACGCCGTCACTGTCATTCTCCAGGGTTATCAAGGCGCGTTTCGAGAACGGCATCGGGAAATAGAGGTTCAGTCCGATCAAGGCGCCGTTCGGCCCGGTTCCCACGCCTCCGGGACACACGGTGACCAGCAACGAGCCAAAGTACCGGGGTTGACAAAATCCCAGCCCGAACAGATCGCCCAACGGCACCTCGACACTCGGCGTCTTCTCGTCGTCCCAGTACATGCGAAGAATGACTGTCCGCATGTAGAAACTATCCATGTGGTTGGTTGTAAAGTACACGTGGCGGATGCAGCCCGCGGATTTGATGTCAGCCAGCGTAAAAGTGTCGCCTCCCGGAACGGTTACCGCGTCGAAGTTCGCTCCCGTGCGGTCCCAGCTTGAGACCCGCTTTGATCGGGCGCGTTTCAACACTGTCATCTCTTCGAGGAAACTCGCATCGAGTCGCTGTGCCATCGTACTGTCCTCGCCCATCTTCAACGTCTCCTTGTTCGTTGTCGTTATGCTTTCCGTGTTGCTGACCGCGGCACTGGATGCCGCCCGTCCTTTTTCCCACCACCTCGTGCCCATTCAAGCGGCCTGTAAACCAGTAGAGCCAATAAGAATGCCACGGATGTAGCAACGCCCCCTGCGCCCGGGATTGCGGTGGCGTCCGATGCGTCGTATGGATTCGTTCCCAACTGCATCTCAAGGGTATCTGACCACCCATCGCCGTCGGCGTCGAGGTCCACGAAGTTGCCCTGGCCGTCCCCATCGATGTCGTTCGCGCCTTCGACGCTGTCCGGAAGACCGTCGTTGTCCGAATCCGGGTCGACAAAGCTGCGAAGGCCATCTCCATCGGCATCCTGCGCACCTTCGATAAGATCCAAGATGGAGTCCCCGTCGGAGTCGTAGTCGATATAGTTGGGCTGGCCGTCCAGATCCGGGTCGCTGGAGCCCTCTACGCTATCCGGAATTCCATCGGAATCCAGATCGAATTTGGGGCCGCCCACGACAAAATCGATGTCGAACTCAGTCGATGATACTGTAACGGGGTCGATGCGGATGCCGGTGATCTGCTTGCCGGCCCACTTTGGAATCAACTCCAGATTCAGGAAGTAGTCGTGGTACTGCCCGTCGGATTGCAGAGCGAACGGGAAGCTCTTCTGCTGGTCAAAGTACGGCTCCTCGGACGTTGTCCAAAAAAGCTCCGATGCGGCGCCAGCCGCCGTGCGCATTCGAATCACCACGTAGTCGACCGTGTGAGGTCCGATCTCGAGGTGCTCTCGCACAACGTAAGGATCGCCGCCGAGAGACGCCCCGTGAAGCGCGCCGCCATCGACTCGTTCGTGGACGACATCGTGTACAGGCAGCCACCCTTCGAAATCGCCGGTGACATCGAAGGTGAACCGCAACTGCGTTCGCTGGTCAGGAAGAAGCTCGGGCATCCGAGGGTGGACGCCGCGGACCACGATGGTTACAGGAGTGGCGTCCGCGTGCGCGACGCGCAACGTCGCGAGTCCGGTCAATGGATCATATCGCCATCCCTCGGCAACGGCGGCAAGATCTTGGACTCTGGGCAGCACGGCGCCGCCTCGCTCGATGGAGTCCGGCGTGGTGACGCCTGCAACGAGCGTATACGTCGTGTTGCCTGCCGGATAGTGGAGAGCAAATGAAAGGTCTCCCGTTTTGCCGGACGCCGCCGTAATCCATGCGCCGCTGCTGACGCGGACTTGTGCGCCCTCATGCTCCGCCACAAAAGTCCTCGGCGTCGGCTCCCAACCGAGCAGGTTGAGCAAAGGGTGCATATATAGCGAGGGGTTGATCAAGGGTCCGCCGCGCGCCCCCGTCTTGACGTTGAAAGAGTCGCGGTATGTCCCACGCCAGCCCGGCTCTTCCTGTTGCATGTACATTCCGCTTACCAAAATCCCCCTGCCGATGGACTGCCAGTCATAGGAGTTATCGTACTCCGCCAGCCGAAGCAACGAGTGGGCAAGGTCTAACCCAACTTCCGCAGTTGAGTTTGTAAGTGGTTGATTTTACTGGATCGGGTTTCAAAAGTCTTCACTACATTTTGTGGATTTCGAGTCGTTGGGGGAGTTGCAGGCCGAGTCGTTGGAGCAGGAT
>Ga0315279_10003055_pt1 | contig 24013 bp, 20 predicted proteins | sample YL17G06_20_MG_FD_203694 | JGI IMG/M metagenome (GOLD analysis project Ga0315279, IMG submission 203694) | Sediment microbial communities from Yellowstone Lake, YNP, Wyoming, USA - YL17G06_20 | ecosystem: Environmental > Aquatic > Freshwater > Lake > Sediment | place: USA: Wyoming | collected...
GGCGTTCTCGATGAAGTAGGTGCGGCGCAGGATGCGCCTGGAGATCTCGTAGAGCTTGCGGGTGTTGGAGCTGGAGGCCCCGCCGACGATGAACAGGACGTCGACCTCGGCGGCCAGCTCGGACGTGGCCCGCTGGCGGGTCTGGGTGGAGCGGCAGATGGTGTTGAAGGCGCAGAGCTCGTCGGTCCGGCGGAGCAGGGCCCCGACGACCTTTTCGAAGAGGACCATGTCCTGCGTGGATTGGGCCAGCACGGCCCGGTGCTTGCGCGCCGGCAGGCGGGCGGCCTGGGCCTCGTTCTCGACGATGCGGCCGAAGCCGCGGCTGTAGCCGATAAGCCCGCGGATCTCCGGATGGTTGGGATCGCCGACGATGATGATCTCCTGCTTGGTCCGGGCCAGGCGCGCCACCAGCTCCTGGATGCGGGTGACGATGGGGCAGGTGGCGTCGACGACGTCGATCTTGCGCCGTTTCAGGGACCGGGTGACGTCGGGCGAGACGCCGTGGCTGCGGATGATGACCGTGCCGCGGCCGGCGTCGGCAATGTCCTCGACGGAATCGATGCCCTGATCGCGGAGGTCGGAGATGACCTGCGGGTTATGAATGATGTCGCCCAGGGAGACGACCCGGCCGCCTCGTTGGCGGCGCGTTTGCTTGGCCAGGGTCAAGGCGCGCTTGACGCCGTAGCACAATCCTGCGTTTTGAGCGACGATGATTTTCATTTTTGGGGAAAACGATGCACTATCCTAACCGAACACCCTTTGTTTGTCAATGCTAACTCGTGTTGGAAAATGAACTTACGGGCGGACGGGCTCGGGGTGGGGGATTCGCTCTGGCGCTCGGGGAACAAGGGGGAAAACACGCTCGTTCCCCCCGGCGAGGGGAACTCGCTCCGACACTCCTCCGTCGCTCCCTAACTCGCCGGGCCAATATTGAGCCCGACGAGTTAGGACCCTGCCCGCTCAGTCGTCGACGGGTTTCGGATCTCGTGCCCCTCGCCCTTGCCAATACTCCGACTTCTTCCATGGCTCGTAATGCGCGTCGTTCTTTCGGAAGAAATAATCGTGCTCAGACATCCTCGCAAAGGCGATGGATAGAGCCTCGTTCGTTTTCGCCGGCCCTGGCTGATGCGGAAGGCCGCCCGAAAAAAACGAGATCATGTGGCGAAATTTCCGCATCGACGCCCACCCCCACACCCTTCGACCCGGCTGAAAGAAGCTCGCCTCCTATCCTTTGGCACGCTCGTCGAGGGGTTTGCCCTCCTATCCCCCGCGCCCCGGGAAACGCGAAAGTCCATTGGAGATTCGGGGGAATTGCTCGCCGACGGGTACATCCGTTCCGTCACCCGCCGAGATTTTAGGATTCGCCCCAAGATGAAAGCCGGGCGAAGAGCGTTTGGGGAAAAACCCGTGCGACGACGGAGCGGGCATGGTTTTTCGCCGTAGGCGAAAAGAGCGGAGGAGGAGCGTCGGAGCGTGTTTTCCTCGCCGGGGAAAACGCGCGTGTTTTTCCCCGAATGCTTTGAGCCCGGCATTCATGTCGCGGAGAAATCATCGGAGAAACGCCCCGACGCCCCGGGCCCGGATTTCGAGGACGGGCGGATATCCTACAATCGTCACGGCCTTGTCCGGCTCGAGTTCGGCCAGGCTCTTGAGCAGAGCCCGGATGCCGGCCAAGTGGCGGGCGACGCGGTCCTTGAGGGGGATCCCCTCCGGCCCGAAGGGCACGAAGAGGCGGCCGAGCTTCGCCGCCCGCTCGTAGTAGGGATCTTTCCCTTCCACGACCAGCGCGGCCGACGGCTTTCCCTTCAAGCGGCCGTGCGAAGCGTTGGGCGTTTCGAGAAGGACGGCCTTGATCCCGGCCGCGTCGCCCCACTCGCGGTGGGACAGGCCGCGGAGTTTCGGCGGGGACGCCTCGAGGCGGAACTCGAAGCCCTCCGCCTGCAGATCCATCTGGGCCATGGCCGCCAAGTCGGCCGCGTTCTCGTGAAAGACGATGGCGTTGATCACGGGATATTCGGGCGCGGATTCATGAAGATCGATGCCCAGGTCGATTTTTTCCCTGCGGATGAGTTCCATAACGGCGAAGGCGACGCGCTCGGTGAGGTTCCCGCCCGCTCGGCCCGGGTAGGCGCGGTTGAGGTTGCGCGCTTCGATGCCGGCCAGCTCCTGGCCCATGGGATTGATGTAGATGGCCGGATCGGGCCACTGGTGGACGGGGTTGGTCACCCGCGAGCCGAGCCGGAACGATCGTCGCCCGGACGGCGTTTCGAGGGTGAAGAACTGGGGACTCCCTTCCTGCGGATCACTATGGGTGAAACCGCTGGCGTTGGCCCGGGGGATGACGATGACCGCCCCGGCGGAGACGCGGATGTTTTCGACGAGGGCGACGGCGCTGATGGTCCCGGCCGGTTCGTTGGGGTGCGTGCCGCCCAGAATGAGAACGCGCCCGCCCTTCTCCGGGCCTTCGAAGACGAAGACGGCGGTGTCGCCGGGCGTGCCTTGGAGCGGCGGGAAATAATCGCTGAGGAGACGCCGGGCGGTCAGGCCGGAGGAAGGGAAGATCGGATCGTCCCGGCGCATGGACAGGAAGCGGCGGCCGGCCAGGACGCAGACCAAGGCCGTCAAGGCCAGGAAAAACAGCGAGGACGCAAAACGCGTCTTCCGCTCCGTTCCGCGTTTCCGATCGTTTTCGCTCATGGGATTTTACTGGATCAGAAAAAGTCTCAGGATGAAAAGGACCAGGACCAGGGCGATCCCCGCCTGCTTCCAAAACGATTTCTCCCGGATGAGCGCCCCAACCAAATGGACGGCGAGATACAGGACGATCGCCTGGTAAACGTATCTCATAGGAATTTTTCCAGAAAGGGCGAGGCCAGGAGCATGCCCAGGCCGGCGGCCAGGAGGGCGAGCGCCGGAACGAGACAAAAGCGCAGGACCTTTAGAAAATTCTTCTCGCCCGCGACCTGGGCCGAAAACCGCGCCGCCATCGCCGCCGGCGGCATCAGGTCGCCGATGCCGACAATGGCCGATAGCGCGGACGAGGTGAGCAGGGCGTTCTTGCTGATCAGGGCCAGCATGAACGGGACGCCTAAAACCGAGGCCGAGCCGAAGGACGAGATCCCGCCGAAAAGGGGCAGGCTGAGGGCGATGCCGGCGTAGAGGAACGCCGGCGGGAGCGAGAGAAACGACAGGACGGCCCAGCCGCGCACGCCGGTCAGGGTCATGACCTGGAGGAACATGCCGACGCCGGCCAGGATCGACAGAAGCGGGAGGGCGTCCCGCAGGGCCGACTGCGTGGCCTTGAAGAAATTGAAGCACCGCCCGCTCTTCGATCCCACCAGGCTGCCGGCAAAAAAGACCGCGGGCAGGCCGACGGCGGCCAGGCCCGTGCCCCGGACGTTCTGCAGGATGAAGAGGACGACGACGACGAGGAGGGGAGAGGCGAGCGGCCAGAGGGAAGAGCCTTGGGATGAGGGGGATATTATTAAATTCATCTCCTCCGCGCCGACGATGCGGAGATCCCGGTATCCGAGCCACAAGGCGGAAAACACGGCGACGGGAATGGTGATCAGAAGCAGGGGGAGCGTCAGGCCGACATAGGGCATGTCCACTCCGCCGCCCATGATCATGACCAGGATGTTGACGGGGGGGGCGATCATGCCCAGAATCGCCCCCACGGCGATGAAGGCCGCCGCCTTGAGCCGCGGAAGGCCGAGCTTGATGAGCACCGGGGCGACCAGCGGCCCGGTGCTGAGGACGGCGGCCAGCGACGACCCCGTGATCATGCCCGGAAACATGACGATCAGCATGACCATGGGGAGCAGGGCGGCCTTGCGCCGGTAAAACGTCCGCAGGATGAGGGCGACGATCCGGTCCAGCAGGCCGGATTCCTGCAGGACCCGCATGAAGATCATGGCCGAGGCGATGAGCAGGATGATGTCGAAAAAGCCGAAGGCGCCTTCGACCAGGTGGCGGAGGGCGAACCCCTGCCCGCCGCAAAGCGCTCCGGCCAGGGCGGCCAGAGCCAGGCTGACGCCCAGGGGGATCTTCAGGAGGACGGCCAGCGCCAGAAACGCGCCGAGCATCGTCAGAAATACGAGAGGCGCGGTCACTTCGCGAACGCGGCTTTCAGCGGAGGGACGGCGTCGAGCGTTTTGTCGACTTCGATCAGGGAGACGCCCTTGTCCTTGGCGATTCTGGTGAACAGGCCGTCTTTGTCGCCCGATTTGACGACGATGGCCATTTTGGCCGAAGGCAGGTATTCGGCGACCATGGCGTCGGTCAGTTCGCCGCGGCGGGCCTCGCCGCCCAGGTGCAGGCAGAGGACGGGGATGAATTGGGCTTTGGCCGCGGCCAGCAGGCCCTTGATGCGGTCCTTCTCCTTGGCCGTGTCCAGGCCCGCGGCGCCCAGTCCTTTCATGCTGGCACCCAGCACCAGGACCAGAGTCTTGTGGCCGGCCAGGTCTTTGGCTGCGGCCATTTTAACCAGGTCGGCCTTGAGTTCGGCTTTTTTGGCCAGGACCGCAGCGAGCTGGCCGTCGGCGCTCTGCCCGGCCGAGGTGATGAGAATCGGCTGTTCGAAGGCAGGCTTGTTTTGAGCAAGAAGCGGAGCTCCCAGAGCGAAGGCGGCCAGGGCGGCAACGAAAGCGGTTCTGGACATGAGCGGCCTCCTCAGATCTTTAATAGCCGGCGCCGACGCCGTCCCGGCGCGAATCGGCTCCGCCCAGGATCAGGCCCTTGTCCCGCAGGAACATAAGCCCCTGGGCTCCGCCGAAGTACTTGTCGTAATCCTCTTTGAGGGTGAGCGCATGGCCCAGTTTTTCCAGGTCCTTGCGCACCGCTTCGGGGATCCGCGTTTCAACCACGAGCGGGTGGGCCTTGCCGTTGCCGGACGAGGCGAAAAAGCGGGGCGCTTCGATGGCCTCATCCAGGTTCATGCCGAAATCGACGATGTTGACGATGATCTGGGCCAGGGAGGGAAAAATGCGCAGGCCGCCGGGCGAGCCCAAGACAAGATACGGCGCGCCGTCCTTGGTCATGATCAGCGGGCCCATCGAGCTGACCGGACGCCGCCCCGGGGCCGGCGCGTTCGGCGATTGCGGGTCGGTGTCGAAATCGCGCATGTGGTCGTTGAGCAGGAAGCCGGTCCCCTCCGGGACGATGCCGCAGCCGAAGAAGTCGTTGATCGATTGGGTCAGGGCGACGATGTTCCCGTCCTTGTCGGCGACGGCCAGATGGGTCGTGTTCTCCCGCTTGTCCTTGGCCGCGTCGAAGACCGTGAAGGGATATTCGCCCGCGATCCGGTCGTCCGCCACCTTGGCGGCGATCGACCGCGAATAATCCTTGGACAGGAGACGGGCCAGCGGGATGGACCGGAAATCGGGGTCGGCCAGGTAGCGGGCGTGGTCGGCGAAAATGAAACGCATGGCCTCAGCCGCGTGGTGGATATAGGCCGGGGATTCGGCGCCCCAGGCGCGGACGGGCCAGTTCTCCAGCGCGCCCAGGAGCTGGATGATGTGCAGGCCTCCGGAGGCCGGCGGAGGGACGGTCAGGATTTCAAAGCCCTTGTAGGTTCCGCGGAGGGGCTCGACTTCCTCGGGCCCATAGGCGGCGAGGTCCTCGAGGGTCATGATCCCGCCTTTTTCCCGGACCGCTGCGACGATTTTCGGGGCGATCGATCCTGTGTAGAATTCGGCAATCCCCTTCCGGCCGATGAGGCGGAGCGTTTTGGCCAGGTCGGGATTGCGGAAGACGTCGCCCGGCTCGTAGGGGACGCCCTGGTTCAGGTAACAGGTGGTCTCGCCGGCGTTCTTGAGGAGCTTTTCGTACTCGTCCTTGTCGATCGTGCTGAACGTGGCGCTCACGGGGAAGCCCTGCTCGGCGATCTCGACGGCCCGGGCGGCGGCCTGGGCGAGCGTTTTCGTCCCGTACCGGCGCAGGGCGTAGTCCCAGCCGGCCGGCATGCCCGGGACGCCGACCGCGGTCCCGCGCTCGGATTTCCATTCCTCGGCGGCGTCGCCCTTCTCGGCGAAGAGGGAAGGGGCGGCCGCGGCGGGAGCCTTCTCGCGGAAGTTGATGACGGTCGTTTTCTTGTCCCGGGCCCGATAGATGACCATGAAGCCCCCGCCGCCGATGCCGGAGGCGAAGGGCTCGGCGGCGTTGAGGGCGAAGGCCGCGGCCACGGCGGCATCCACGGCGTTGCCGCCGGCCTGGAGCATGGCCAGGCCGGCTTCGGCGGCCAGGGGGTGGGCGGCGACGACCATCCCGTTCTTGGACGTGTAATTAAAAGGAATGTGCTTGTCGGCGGGAGGTCTGTGAGGCGGCTTCCCAACGGAGGGGACCTGCGGTCCGGGGGCGGCCGCGGCCAGGGCGGCGGCCAGGACGACGGCCGTCGCGTGGCCCTTCACTCGTTGCCCTCCTCCATGAGCTTCTTCAGCTCCTCCGCGGAGGGGAGATCGTCGATGGAATTGAGCCCGAAGTAGGCCAGGAACTTGTCCGTGGTGCGGTAGATGAGCGGCCGGCCCGGCGCCTCTTTGCGTCCGGCGATCTTGATCAGCTTGTTTTCGAGGAGCGTGTGCAGGGAATGGGAGGAATCCACGGCCCGGATGGCGGCGATCTCGGCCTGGGTCACGGGCTGGTGGTAGGCGATGGCCGAGAGCGTCTCCAGCGCTTGTGCTGAGAGCTTCTTGCGCCGCTCGATCTGCAGGAGCGCGCGGACGGGGGCGTCGTATTCAGGCTTGGTGGCGAAGACGTATCCGCCGACGGACGGCGTGACGCGGATGGCCTGCGGCCCGTTGGCGTAATCGTCGATGAGCTGGCGCAGGGCCTCCTCGATCTCCGCTTCGCCCGCGTCCGGGAGGGCCTCCTTGATGCGATCCGCGGTCAGGGGCTCGACGGAGATGAAAATCAGGGCTTCGATGACGGATTTGAGGTTGTCGGTCATGCGGCTTCCCCCGGCGGCGCTTCCTTGCGCAGCCAGACTTTGATCGTGTGGAAGAGCTGTTCCTGGACGGCCATGACGATGCGGGCCTTGATCAGCTCGAGCAGGCAGAAAAAGGCGACCAGGGCGTCCTCCAGGCTCTCCTGCTCCCACAGGAAGTCCAGGAAATCCAGGGCCCCGTGGGCCTTGAGCGCGGCCACGATCTCCTTGGTCTTTTCGGCCAGGCTGATTTCCTTGCCCTTGACCAGGCGGAAATTTTCCTTCTGCTTGCGCTTCATCAGGGTGAAGAACGATTCGGCCAAATCGAAGAGCGAGACCTCGACCAGGTCGAGGTCCTCGTCCGGGAGCGGCGCGTTGAGCGTCGAGCGCGTCCAGATCTGCGACTGTTCCTCCTCCCTGCCGCGCAGGAGGTGGGCCGCGGCCTGGATCCGCTCGATGGGGAGCAGGTGGTCGAAGGAGCGCCGGCGGAATTCGACGTTCGGGTCGGCGACCTGTTCCCGGGGCAGGAGAGTCTGCGATTTGAGATAGATGAGAATGGCGGCCATCAACACAAACTCGGCCTCGCGGTCGAGGGCGATCAGCAAACGGTCCTGCAGGTAGACGAGATATTCCCGGGTGATGACGGAGATGGGGATGTCGTGGATCTCGATTTTCTTCTTCTTGATGAGAAAGAGGAGGAGGTCCAGCGGACCTTCGAAAACCGGAAGTTTGATCTGGTAGCCCTCGCCGGGCGCGGCCGGGGCGGGCGCGTCGTCGTCGCCGGCCACGTCTTCCGCCGTCAGGGGGACGCCGGGCGCGGCGGGCGGGGGGGCCCCGACGGACTCCCGCTCCTCGATCCGGTCCGGCTCCGGTGCGGCGGGGCCGGACCCTTCCGGATTGGGGATGGGATCGCGCTCGTCGGGCATGAGCGTTTAGAAACCCAGCGCCTCGCGGACGACGGCCATGGTCGCCTGGGCGGCCGCGCGGGCCTTGGAGTCGCCCTCTTCGAGGATGTCCCAGATGAGCTTGGGAGTCTGCTCGAAGCAGGCCCGTTTTTCCCAGATCGGCTCGAGCATCCTGATGAGGTGCTCGATGACGACGGCCTTGCAGTCGCGGCAGCCGATGCCGGCCGTGCGGCACCCGCGGGCGACCTCGTCCTGCTTGTCCTTGGGCACGAAGGCCCGGTGGAGGGTGAAGACGGGGCAGTCGTCCGGTTCGCCCGGATCGGTCCGGCGCATGCGCCGGGTATCGGTGACCATGGGCAGGATCTTCCGCTTGAGGACGTCGGGGCCGTCCTTTAGGTATATGGCATTGCCGTAGGACTTGCTCATCTTGCGGCCGTCCGTGCCGGCCAGCCGCGGCACGTCGGTCAGGAGCGTCTGCGGCTCGGGAAAGATCGGACCGAAGATGCGGTTGAAGCGGCGCACGATTTCGCGGGTCAGTTCGACATGGGCGGCCTGGTCCTCGCCGACGGGAACGCAGTCGGCCCGGTAGATGGCGATGTCGGCGGCCTGAAGGACCGGATAGCCCAGGAATCCGTAGGTGTTCAATTCTTTCTCGGCCAGCTCCTGCACTTGTTCCTTGAACGTCGGCACGCGCTCGACCCAGGGCAAAGGCGTGACCATGGACAGGATGAGATGGAGCTCGGCGTGCTCCTTGATCTCGGACTGCATGAACATAACGCATTTTCCGGGGTCGAGGCCGGCGCTCAGCCAGTCGACGGCCACTTCGAAGCAGTTGCCCTTGATGGACTTGGAATCGTGGTACTCCGAGCTGAGAGCGTGCCAGCCGACGATGCTGTAATAACAGCGGTAAAGGTCTTGGAGCCGGATCCAGTTGCGCAGGGCGCCGGCGTAATTGCCGAGGTGGAGCGGTCCCGTCGGCCGCATGCCGCTGAGGATCGTTTTCTTGGCCGGTTCGGTCATCGAAGCAACAGGCTGATCAGGACGTTGAGGGGCAGGATAAGGATGTCCAGGACGTTCATGTACAGAAGGCCCAGGACGATGAAGAAGCCGTACGGCCGGATCTTGTCGTAGCGGGCGGCGGCCTTGTCGGTCAGCACGCCCATGAGGATGCCGCTGCCGTCGAGGGGCGGGATGGGGATCAGGTTGAAGACGGCCAGGTAGATGTTGATGATGATGGCGAAATAGAGGATCAGAGCCAGCCCCTGGAGGGGGTAGAAACCCTGGGGCAGGATGGCCCGGAAGAGGGCCGGGCTCTGCAAAAAGGCGCGGACGCCGGGGACGGTGAACTTGAGGATCAGCAGGAGGACCGTGGCCGCGATCGAGATCAGCAGATTGGCCGCCGGGCCGGCGGCGGAGATGACCAGGTTGTCGCGGCGCGGATGGCGGAGGTTGTAGGGATTGACCGGGACGGGCTTGGCCCAGCCGAAAACCGGCGCGTGGGCCAGCACGAGCATGAGCGGCAGGACGACCGTGCCGATAGGGTCGATGTGGGCCAGAGGGTTGAGGCTGACCCGGCCCAGGTCAAAGGCGGTCGGGTCGCCCATGCGCTTGGCCGCCCAGCCATGGGCAGCTTCGTGCACGGTGATGGCGAAGAGCAGGACGAACAAACTGATGGCGATTTCGATTGGGTTCATCGGTCAAATCCGGAGTATTTATAACATACTTTGAAGTTCTTGAAAATGCGGGGGGGTTATTCCATAATGGAGCGGATTTTTCCATGGCCACCCTTTTCCGCGCGATCGGCGAGGATTTGTAGGGGGGCGCCCCTATACAGGGAGGACGGCCGGTTGAGCGAATTCCTGGAATTCCGCGGGGTCTCCAAGCGATTCGGCGCCATTCAGGCCGTCGCCGGCGTCAGCCTCGAAATCAAAAAGGGCGAGTTCTTCTCCCTCCTCGGCCCGAGCGGCTGCGGCAAGACGACCATGCTGCGGATCGCCGCCGGGTTCGAGCGTCCGGATTCCGGCCGGGTCTTCCTGGACGGGACGGACATCACAGAATTATCCCCCAACAAGCGCAAGGTCAACACCATCTTCCAGAGCTACGCCCTTTTTCCCCACATGACCGTGCGGAACAATATCGCTTTCGGCCTGGTCATCGCCAAGCGGCCGGCCGGGGAGACCGCGCGCCGGGTCGGGGCCATGCTCAAGCTCATCCAGATGGAGGACCAGGCCGGCAAAAAACCCGATCAGCTCTCGGGCGGGCAGAAACAGCGGGTGGCCGTGGCCCGGGCCCTCATCAACAAGCCCGACGTCCTTCTCCTGGACGAGCCGCTGGCGGCGCTCGATCTCAAGCTCCGCCAGAAGATGCTCATCGAGCTGGATATGATCCATGACGAAGTCGGCATCACTTTCCTCTACGTCACCCACGACCAGGGCGAAGCCATGAGCTTGAGCGATCGCATCGCCGTCATGGATGCCGGCGGCATCGAACAGATCGGGACGCCGGCCGAGATCTACGAGTCGCCGCGGACGAGCTTCGTGGCCGCCTTCATCGGCGACACCAACTTCCTCGAAGGCGAAGTCACGGGAGTCGACGGCGATTATTGCAGCGTCCGCATTCCCGGCTTTCCCGAGGTGTCCTGCTTCAACGACAAGGGCCTGCAGCCCGGCCATCTCGTCTATCTCAGCATCCGGCCGGAAAAGATCCAGATCTCCCGCGACATGCCGCCGACGGACAAGCGGGACGTGAACGCCATCCCGGCCAAGGTCGAGGACGTCATCTACCTCGGCTCGAACACCAAGTACTGGGTGCGGTCCGACGGACACCGCCTCCAGGTCATGCGCCAGCACTTCCGTTTCTTCCTGGACGAAAAGCCCATCCGCTGGAAGGACGACGTCTGGATCCGGTGGTCGAGCGACGACGGCTTCATGCTCGAACGCTTCCGCAAGGATGACGAGAAGCTCATGTCCCTGCCGCCGCAGAAGGTCGGTGAGGAATGAGCGTCCTCGGGGGTCCCTTCCGCTTCGGAGGCCTCCGGCTTCATTTTAACGGACCATGAAAACACTGCGCCGGAAATCGTTGCAGGAATGGCTGTTGACGGCCCCGTCTTTTTTGTGGCTGGCGGCGTTTTTTCTCCTTCCGACGCTTCTCGTTTTCTTCCTCGCCTTCCGTCCGGCCGACCCCTACGGCGGCATCGGGCCGGGCTGGACCCTGAACACCCTCAAGGCTCTCGGCCATTCCTATTACCTCGATATCGCCTGGCGGACCCTGTGGGTCAGCCTGCTGACGACGGCCTTCTGCGTTCTGCTGGCCGTGCCCACCGGCTACGCCCTGGCCCGGGCCTCGGAGAAGCGGCGTCGGCTCCTGCTGATGCTGGTCATCGTGCCCTTCTGGACCAGTTTCCTCATCCGCATCTTCGCCTGGAAATCGCTCCTCCATCCCGAGGGCCTGATCAAACACGTCCTGATCGCGGTCGGGCTGGCCGACCCGCAGACGTCCCTCCTTTATAATACGGGCGCGGTCGTCCTGGTCATGGTCTACACCTTCCTGCCGTTCTCCATCCTGCCGATCTACGCCGCGGCGGAGAAATTCGACTTCCGCCTGGTCGAGGCCGCCCGCGACCTGGGCGCCCGGCCGTTCGCCGCTTTCCTCAAGGTCTTCCTGCCGGGGATCCGGAGCGGCCTGGTGACGGCGATCCTGGTCGTCTTCATCCCCGCCCTCGGATCGTACGTCATTCCCGATATCGTCGGCGGGCCGAGGAGCGAGATGATCGGCAACAAGATCGCCCAACGGGTCTTCGTCGACCGCAACCTGCCCCACGCCAGCGCCCTCTCCGTCGTCCTCATTCTGGCCGTCCTGGCCCCGCTCCTGGCCATCCTCGTCCTGCAGCGCAAGAAGGACAAGGAGAAGCCGCGGGTCATCGTACCGGAGGACGCATGAAGCGGAGCCGGTTCCCGCTCCTGATCATGGGGCTGGTGCTCCTGTTTTTTTACCTTCCCATCATCATCCTGGTCATCAATTCGTTCAATGCTTCGCGCTTCGGCTCGGGCTGGCAGGGTTTTTCGCTCATCTGGTACCGGCGCCTTCTCCACGAACCCGAGATCTGGGCGGCGGCGCGCAACACCCTGGTCATCGCCGTCCTAGTGACGATTGTCTCGCTCATCCTGGGCACGACGTCCGCCTTGGCCCTGCACCGCTTCGCCAAGAGCCGCCTCCAGCGGGTCCATTACACGCTGATCTACACGCCTCTCGTCGTCCCCGAGATCCTCATGGGCATCAGCCTGCTCATGGGCTTTGTCGCCGCCGGAGTAGGCCTGGGCCTGTTCACCATCTTCCTGGCCCACGTCACGTTCTGCATCAGCTACGTCGCCCTGGTCGTCCTGGGGCGCCTGCAGGATTTCGACTTCTCCGTCGTCGAGGCCGCCCAGGACCTGGGCGCGGGCTGGTGGGCGACGGCCCGGAAAGTCCTTCTGCCCATGCTCGCGCCCGGCCTGGCCGCCGGCGGCCTGCTGGCCTTCACCCTGAGCGTGGATGATTTCGTCATCACCTTCTTCGTGGCCGGCCCGGGGGCCACCACCCTGCCCATCCGTGTGTACAGCATGATCAAGCACGGCGCGACGCCGCTGATCAACGCCCTGTCCACGATTCTCCTGGTCCTCACCTTCACGATTGTCCTCGTCAGCCAGCGGCTGAGCCGATCGAACATTCTCGAAGGAGGCGTCTGATGAAACGGCGCAAGATTCCGAGCCTTCCGGCCGCGATCCAGGTTCTGGCCCTGGCGGCGGTCTCGATTTTCGCCGTCGGCTGCAAAGAGAAAACGGCCGTCCTGCATGTCTATACCTGGGCGGATTACATCAAGCCCGAGATCGTGGCCCGCTTCGAAAAGGACAACGCCTGCAAGGTCGTCATCGACACGTTCGACTCGAACGAGGCCATGTACGCCAAGATCAAGGCCGGGGCTACAGGGTACGACATCATCACCCCGACCAGCTACATGGTCAGCCTCCTCCAGGTCCAGGGCATGCTCCAGCCGTTGGACAAGGCTCTTCTGCCCAACCTGGTCCACGTCGATCCCGATTACCTCAAGATCGCCATCGACAAGACCATGGACCATTCCGTCCCCTACATGCTGACCAACACCGGGATCGCCTACCTCAAAAGTAAAGTCAAAGACTTTGAGCCGAGCTGGGCCATGTTCGACCGGGCCGATCTGAAGGGCCGCATGGTCATGCTCAACGACATGCGCGAGACGATCGGCGGGGCCCTTAAATTCCTGGGCTACAGCCTGAACTCGACCAGCGAGGACGAGCTGGCCCAGGCCCGCGACATCGTCCTGCGCTGGAAGAAGAACCTGGCCAAGTTCGAGAACGAACAGTACAAGACCGGCCTCGCCTCGGGCGAGTTCCTGCTCGTTCACGGCTACAGCGGCGACATCCTGCAGGTCCAGGCCGAGAACAAGGACATCGCCTTCGCCATGCCCAAGGAAGGCGGGACGATCTCCTGCGACGACCTGGTCATCACCAAGACGGCCAAAGAGGTCAAGCTGGCCCACGCCTTCATCAACCTCCTCCACGACCCCCAGGTGGCGTCCCAGAATTCCAATTTCACCCGCTACCTGTGCCCGAACAAAGACGCCTATTCGCAGCTGGACGAATCGATCCGCGACAACCCGGGTATTTTCCTGGCCCCCGAGCTGCGGGCCAAGTGCGAGATCCTGGCCGACCTGGGCGCGGACAACGCCAAGTGGATCAAGGTCTGGGACGAGATCAAGGCGGCCAAGTAGCCGCCCGCGCCCTTACAGGAAGGGCAGGAACCGCTTGACTTCGTATTCGCTGACCTGCTTGTCGAACTCGGCCCCGACGTTCTTGCGGTAATCCTCGATTTCCTGGCGCTTGTTCTCGACGAACTTGGTGAAGATGTGCTCGCCCAAAGTGGACCGCACGAGCTCGCTCTTTTCCATCAGCGTGAGGGCTTCGTCCAGGTCGCGGGGCAGGGTGTCGATCTTGTGCCGCTTCTGTTTGGCCGCGCTCATCTCGTAGATGTTTTCTTCAACGGGCTCGGACAGGGTCCGCTTGTTCCGGATGCCGTCCAGACCGGCGGACAGCATGACGGCGAAGGCCAGGTAGATGTTGCAGCTCGGGTCGGGCGAGCGCAATTCGATGCGCGTGGCCCGTTCCTTGCCGGGCTGATAGCGGGGGACGCGGATGTAGGCGGAGCGGTTTTTCTGGCCCCAGGCGATGTAGACCGGGGCCTCGTAGCCTTCGATCAGGCGCTTATAGGAATTGACCCACTGGCTGTAGATCGCCGAGGCTTCCCGGGCGTGGGCGATCAGGCCGGCCGTGTAGGCCCGGGCCGTGTCGGATAACTGGTAATCGCCGTCCTTGTCGAAGAAGATGTTGTGTTCCTTCGTCCACAGGGATTGGTGGACGTGCATGCCGCTGCCGTTCTGGCCGTTGATGGGCTTGGGCATGAACGTGGCGTAGAGGCCGTGCATGCGGGCGACCCGCTTGACGATGTAGCGGAAGAGCATGCCGATGTCGGCCATGGCCAGGGCGTTGGTGAAGCGCAGGTCGATCTCGTGCTGGCCGTGGGCGACCTCGTGGTGGTCGTACTCGGCGGGGATGCCCATCCGTTTGAGCAGGAGCTGGATTTCCTTGCGGATCTCGCCGTGGCGCCCGGCGAAAAAGTAGCCCCCCTCGTCGAGGGGCAGGCCCTGGCGGTCGTTGGTGAAGATGAAGAATTCGAGCTCGGGGCCGACATTGAACCCGTCGAAGCCGAACTCCTTCTCCGCCCGGCTCAGGGCCCGCTTGAGCACGCCGCGGGAATCGCCGGCGTAGGGGGTTTTGTCCGGGTTCAGGATGTCGCCGAACATGACCGCCTCGCGCCATTCGGTATTGGCGTCGAAGCCGTGGTAGGTCCAGGGGAAAACCCGGCAGGTCGTCGGGTCGGGCTTGATGTTGAGGTCGCTTTCCTCGATGCGGACGAAGCCCTCGACGGACGACCCGTCGAAGCCCTTGCCGTCGCGGAAGGCGTCTTCCAGTTCGGCTACGGGGAAAGAGAAGTCCATCATGCGGCCGAGGATGTCGGGAAAAATGATGCGGATGAATTCGATGCGGTTGCGCGGGTCGAGGACCGTCTGCAGGACGTCGTCTTCGCTGCGGAAGCCGAAATCCTTCGATTCGCCGCGGTTGGTGGTCTTGTCCATGAGGGCTCTCCTGTCCTTGAAAATCACCCGGGGTTGGCTTACACTCTCCTCCCGGAACCGCTCCCGGAGCGGCGCGTTGTCATTTATCTTATAAACAAAGAGCGGCGCCTGTCAATTCCGAGGACGCCGATCGAACCGAGCGAATTTCCCGGCCGGGCCGGGAGGAGGGGAGGAGCCGATGATCGACGCCATGGACAAAAAACTCGTGCGGGCCTTGAACGCCAACGCCCGCAAGAGCTACCGTGAGATCGCCAAGGAGCTGGGCACATCGACGACCTCGGTCATCCGCGGCATCAAGAAGCTCGAATCCTCCGGCGCCGTCCGCGGCTACATCCCCGTGGTCGATCCGGCGGCGTTCGGCTACGACCTGACCGTCGTCGTGCTGATGACCATCAACCAGGGCAGGCTCGTCGAGACCCAGCGGCAGATCGGCCAGGACCATCACGTCGTCTGCGTGCTGGACATCACCGGCGAGTGGGACTCGCTCGTCGTCGCCCATTTCCAGGGGCGCGAGGACCTCAACGCCTTCCTCAAGAAAATCAACGCCATGAAGAACGTCTCCCGGACGATGACCAACATCGTCCTGAACACGATCAAGAACGAGGCCCGCGTCCACGTCTGATCCACGGCGTTCGCCGGCCCCGTCCTCTTCACCAGGAGGCCTGCGGCATGATCGTTTGGGATTGGATTGTCGTCGTCGTCCTGTGCGCCCTCTCGCTCGGGGTCGGCCTGCACTTCACCGCCAAGGCCGCCCGCGGCGGGGCCGGCGGATACTTTACCGGCAACCGCAGCCTGTCGTGGTGGGCCATCGGCCTGTCCAACACGGCCACCTATTCGTCGGGAGGCGGGGCCTTCGTCATGCTGGTCCTGGTCTTCGGCCTGGTCGGGAACTGGTTCTGGTGGGGCTCGTGGATCATCTGGATGCCCCTGGTGGCCATCATCTGGGCCCGGATGTGGCGGCGCATGCAGATCGTCACCACGGCCGAGCTGATCACGCTGCGCTACGGCGGCCGCCCCGCCCGCCTGGCCCGCAAGGTCTACGCCTTCCTGCTGTTCTCGATCTCCATCCTCATCATCGGCTACATCACCGGCTTTTTCGCCAAAACCATCAAGCCCCTGGTGCCGTTGTCGGAAGCGCAGATCCTGCTGATCTTCGGCGGGATCACGGCCCTCTACACCGTCTTCGGCGGGCTGATCGGGGTCGTCTTCACGGACATTATGCAGTTCGGCATCTTCCTGGCCGGCAACCTGGTCTTTTTTTCCCTGGCCGTCCCCCAGCACGGCGGCTGGGCGGCCATCCTTCAGCGCGTCCAGGCGGTGCGGCCGGGCGTCCTGCAGCAGCTTCCGCCGACTCCCCAGATCCCCCTCCTGACGCTGGCCATGCTGATCATCCTGGGACTCTTCTTCGCCGGCTCGCCCACGGCCGGGGAGGGCATGACCGCCCAGCGCTTCATGGCCGCCCGCAACGAGAGACATGCCATGGCCGGGCAATTGTTTAATTCGTTCCTTTCGCTCTCCCTGCGGACCATTCCGCTCATCGGCCTCGGGGTGGTCGCGCTCTCCCTCTTCTGGACCCAGGACCTCCTCGCCCGGACCGGTCCCGCCCCCGGCGGAATGCGGCTTCTGTCCGATCCCGCTTACGCCTGGGGCACGCTCATCCGGATGACACGCCTGCCGCCCGGATTCACAGGACTTCTGGTCGCCGCCGAGCTGGCCGCCTTCATGTCGGGCCTGAGCTCGATGATCAATTGGGGATCGAGCCTCCTGGTCAACGATTTCTATCGCTCCCTCCGGCCGAACGATCCGCCGCGGGTCCAGATCACCGTCAGCCGGCTGACCACTCTTGGCCTCTTTGTCTTCGCCGCGCTGGTTTCCATCCTCTGGGTCAAGGGGATGGTCAGCTGGTTCCTGTTCATCAATTCCGTCATGGTCGTTTTCCTGCTGCCCCTCTCCTGGCTGCGCTTCTTCTGGTGGCGCTTCAACGTCTGGGGGGAACTGTCGGCCCTCGTCCTGGGTCTGCCGTTGTCCGTTCTGTTCTGGTTCATCTTGGACTTCCAGAACAAGCCGTTCTGGCAGAGCACCGGCCTCCTCTTTCTTCTCAGCCTGGTCGTCCTGATCGGGGTGACGCTGCTGACCCCGGCGGAGAAGACGGAGACGCTGATCGCGTTTTACCGCAAATGCCGGCCGCCCGGCCTGTGGGCCGGCATCCGCGAAGCCGCCGCCCTGCCGCCGTCCGGCGAGCCGTCCTCGGGGCGGCTCCTGGGCGATTGCTTGATCGGGATCCTGGCCTCGTTCGGACTGGTCCTGGCCACCAATGCGGCGTTTGTCGGCGATTGGCTGCGCTTCGCCTTGGGCCTCGTTCCGGCCGGGGCGTTGGCGTTTTGGCTGATGCGGCGGGTCTTGGTCTAGCCCGGCGCCGCGTCGGGAGGGAGCGCATGACGACACTCGCGGCCGGTTACGGCGAATCGATTCTCACTCCGCCCCTCGGGGTGGAGCTCATGGGATACGGGTTTTATCTGGAACGCAAGGCCGAATCCGTCCTGGACGACCTCAAGGCCCGGGCCCTCCTCTTGGAGAAGGACGGGACCCGGATCCTCCTGGTTTCCTGCGATCTGATCGGGCTCACGGTCGAAGCGTCGGACGGAATCCGCGGATTAATTTCTACGGCCCTGGGGCTCCCTGCGGCGAACATTCTCCTGGCTTGCACCCACACCCATACCGGGCCGGCGACCATGGCCCTCCCGGGCTTGGGAGAAGTGGAGCCGGCCTACGCGGACGGCCTGGCCCAAACGATCGCGGCCGCGGCGCGCGAGGCGGCCGCGGACGCCCGGGAAGCCCGCTTCTCCCATTCCCGGGAAACGCTCGAGCCCCTCGGCTACAATCGCCGCCGCGGGTCCTTCGAAGAGATCGATCCCGTCCTGCGGACCGCCTATTTTTGCCGTCGCGGCGATCGAATCATCCTTCTCGGCTATGCCTGCCACGCCGTCGTCCTGGGCCGGAGCCGGGCCGTGTCGGCCGATTGGCCGGGCGCGGCGGTCCGCGCCGTGGAGAGGAACGGCGACCGGGCCCTCGTCCTGCAGGGCTTCGGAGGCGACATCGATCCGGTGACGAATCTGAACCGCTGGGGAGAAGGGACGTCCGAAGATCTCGATCTCTACGGGCGGATTCTGGCTCAACGCGCCTATAAAAGCGAGGCTTACGCCCTGGCCCCGTCCGACGTGCGCCTGGCGGCCCGCGAGCGCCGGATCCGGCTGCCTTTGAGCGTACCGCGGGCGGAGGAGATCGAGCGGGCCGCGGCCGTCTTCCTGGAAAAAAACGGCGCTTTTCCCCAGGCCGATCGATTCGCCCGGGCCTGGGCGCGGGCCGCTTCCGAAGCCCGCGATCGCCTGGCCGCAGCGCCGTTCCTGGAAGACGTGCCCATCCAGGCGCTTGATTTGGCCGGGCTCAAAATCCTGGGTCTGCCTGGAGAAGCTTTTTCCGCCTACGGTGCGGTTTTTGAAAAGGCCCGGCCTTGGCTTTTTCCCGCCGGTTATGCCAACGGGGACGTCGGCTATTTCCCGACCCGGCGCGCGTTCGATGATCCCGGCGATTATGCGGCCTATAGCGCGCCCAAGTTCTATTCCCTTTTCCCTTTCACGCCCGAGATCGAGTCGCTGATCACCGCGGCCGGCCTGGAAATCCTGGCCGGCTGAGACCATGTTCGAATTTCTTCGAAAAGGAGTTTCGGCTTCATGAAAAAATCGCGCTCATTCTTCATCGCGGCGTCCTTCCTCTTATTAACGGCGAATGTTCCGTTCGCGGCCGGAGCGTCGTCCCCGACCGGCGCCGTTCGCGGAGTGTGGGCCCATCCGGGTTCATTCGGGACCGATCCGGAGAAGGCCATCCCCCTGATCCGCGAAACGCTGGATGAATACGTCATGGCCGGGATCGACACCGTCATCCTTATGATCAAGGGGACGAACGGCTACGTCTATTACGACAGTTCGATCGGGGTCACGGACCCGGCCTACCGCTGGGATTTTCTGGACGCGTTCCTCAAGGAAGCCCGCCCGCGGCATATCGCCGTGCATCCCTGGTTCTGTGTCTTTCCCGAGGGCGGGATCGTCGGCCGGGTCCGCGAGCACCCTGAATGGCTGATTGCCGGCCGGCGCCACGAAATGGTCGGCGTCGCCAACCCCGCCCTCCCGGAAGTCCGGGATTACGAGCGAAGCCTGATGCTGGAAGTCGCCCGGAAATACCCGGTCGACTGGATCCACCTGGATTACATCCGCTTCCCCTGCGAACCCGCGGAACCGTATTTCAGCTTCGATCCTCGGACCCAGGCCCTGTTCAAGGACTATTCGGGATGGGACCCGGCGGCCATCAAGGCCCAGGATTCGGGCAACATGATCTGGAATGAATGGCTGGAGTGGAACCGGGACCAGGTCACCCGGTTCGTCGGCGAACTGAAGGAAGCCCTCACCTCCGTCGGCCGGCCGATGAAAATCTCCGCCGCCGTCTTCCCGGACGCGGACAACGCCAAAGTCCTCATCGGCCAGGATTGGGCGGCCTGGGCGGAACAGGGGCTCGTGGACATGCTCTGCCCCATGCTCTACACGAACCACGAGGCCTTCTTCAGGAAATTCGTGAAACGCGCCGTGGCCCAGGCGCGGGGCCGATGTCAGGTCTGCGCCGGGATCGGCATCGGAACGTCCCACAACCAGAACACCCCCGAAGGCATGCTCAAACAGATGGAGATCAGCCGGGAGCTCGGCGCCGACGGCGTGGTCTTTTTCTCTTCCAGCAGCCTGGGCGAGCCGTTCCTGGCCAAGTTGAAAGAGACGCGCTGAATCGATCGTTCAGCGGCCCAGGGTCCAGTTCAGCGCCGCAAGCCAGAAGGCCGGGTATTCTTTCCAGTAGACGAAATTCAGCCCCCAGTGCGGCGCGGGATCGGACATGTAGGCCAGGACCCGGCCCCGCTCCAAATTGCGGACGGCCACGAGCGGATCGCCCGTCTCGCGGACCGTCAGGAGAATGGTCCCCTCGGACTGCGGCCGGGTTTTGTTGTAGCCCAGGATGGGCGGCATGGAGGCGATATCGACCCCGGCGAAGACCGGTCGCCCGGCCGCGGTCAGGACCGGAGCGTACCCCTCGGTGCTTTCCTCGAGATCCTCGAAGTCGAGACAGCGGACGGGCAGCATGTCTTTGATCCTCGTCCGTCCCCAGCCGCCCTTGCCGTGCTCGCCGGTGAAGGAATACCAGCCGCCCAGAAACATGGCCGCTTTTCCGCCCTTGATCGCCTCCATGGTCAGCCGGATGCGGTCGGGAAAGGTCAGAACCGAGCGCCCGAATTTCTCCCGGTCGAAAAAGCTGGGGGAAAGCTGGAAGAGCTTGGCGTCGATGTCGCTGAAAATATAGACGTCATAGTCGGCCAGGATCTTCTCGTAATCGCCCGGCCCGAGCTTGTTGTAGAAATCCCAGGTGGGGACCGATTCCACCACGTGCTCGCCGGTCGATTCCAGCGCGTTCTTCAGCCAGACGCCGTAATTGAAGATGTCGAGCCCCTTGGCGGAATGGTAGAAAGGCGTTTCGGCGAAGACCGGCCCGGTCAGGACGGCCCAATCCCCGACGTAATAGATTTTGGCCATGGCGGTCTCCTTGGAAACTCAAACGTATGCTAAGCTCCCCCCGAAGTCAACGGACCGGGGCGCTCCCCCGCCACGGCCCGTCCCGCGATTTTTCATTGACAGAGGGGGGGATTGTGCCATACTACGGGGAGCATTAAATGTATTGCATTTTCTTTATGCTCCCCGAGTACTAGCCGGGCGAATGATGAATCTGTAGTAAAATATTTTATACCCGGCTTAGTAATTCAGTTTTCATGGAGGACCACGATGCCCAAGAAGATTTACGAACCGGTCGGCCACCACTACATCGTCGAAGCTTCGGGCTGCAACCCGAAGGTCATCGGCAGTATCGAGAAGGTCCAGGACATCCTGGTCAAGGCCGCCGAGATCGCCGGGGCCAAGGTCTGGGCCATTTCCTTCAGCAAGTTCCCGCCCAGCGGCGTCAGCGGCGTCGTCGTCATCTCCGAGTCCCACATATCCACGCATACCTGGCCGGAACAGAAATATGCCGCGCTCGACATCTATACGTGCGGCGCCCACGTCGATCCGGAAAAAGCCGTCGTCTACGCGGTCGAGGCGTTCGGCGCCTCCTCGTCCCATATTACCGAGATCACTCGCGGGATCAATGAAGGCGACATGAAATTCTTCCACAGCTTCGTGACCTGGGAAGAGGATCTCAAGAAGCACATGAGCCGCGCCTCGGACAAATAAAGACGTCCTTCTTCAGTTCCGTGCCGTTCAAGGCGGACCGGGAAACGGCCCGGCAACCCTGAAAATCGTAAAAAACGTTTACGTTTTGTAAATTCAAAGCACGATTCCTCCCCGATCCGAATTTCTCCGTTTTGGGATCTTCCCTTGTCCCCTACGAGCCTGACAATTGGCACAAAATCGGCTTTATTCAGGGCAGAGCCGATATGCGAAACGACAGACATAAGCGCTTTGGGGTTATCGGGTATAATAGGGCCATGAACGGGCGCATCGGGGGCGTCGCAGCCGGCGTGCTGCTTCTTCTGACCGCGGCCGCCGCCCAACCGGCCGCGGGAGGATCACCTTCAGACGTCCTCTGGCCGAGACTTCAAAAGGCCTTTGAGACGAAAGATTTCGAGGCCTATGCCTCCGTCTTCGCCGAAGCCATCCGCGACCAGGAACGGCTGGCGGCCGAGTCCTTCGGGGTGAGCTGGAAGATGGACCGGGTCCTTTTCAAGGCGGCGGGCCGGGTCAAGGACAAGGAGGGCCGCGAACGGGTCTATGTCCAGGCCTTTTATCAGAACGAATACGAGGCCATGCTCGAGACTTGGCAGGTCCTGCCCGTCGAGGACGACGGACAATGGCGCATTGCCGAGAAAGAGGTCACCGGCAACGTGTCCACGCTCTATAAACTCAAACTGCCCTCCGGCCGGGCCCTGCGCGCGGCCCGCGTCGAAGTCCGGCACCGGGACATCCGCCTCACGTTCGACAACGCCTGGGTCTATTTCGACAATCTCCCCGACGCCGAAACCGCGCTCATCGTCCTGGGCGACGGCCGCGTCCACTTCGATCCGTCCAACGATGCGGAGAGACACCAGCTGGAACTGCGCTTCGGGGCGGCCCTCCTCGACGACAAGGTGGAATCGGCCTACCTGCGCTTTTCGCCGGCCTTTTTCCGGACCAACATCACCATCAGCGGAGGGGCTCCTCCCGAGCCGTCCGATGAGGCCCGGGCCAAAGCCACCCGGGCGTACAGTGTCTTCAGCGCGAATTATCCGGCGTCCTTCACCATCGAGAATTCCCTGACCGGCGACCGCTTGTCCTTTCTGCCCCAGGGCGACCAGGCCGTCTTCGATTTCAAGGCCCGCCGCAGCGGCGATCTGACCTATATTTATTCGCCTTTCTCCGAAGAGGAAATCCATCTTTTTTCCCGGGGCGCCGATCAGGTGGTCAATCTCTATTCGGCCGAGACCGGGGAGCCCGGCTCCCGCCGGATGTTCGTTTCCTTCAATCAAAAAATGGACGTCCTCAACTACCAGATCGAACTCGATTTCCAGCCGGATACGCGTTATCTCTCGGCCCGGGCCCGGGTTGAGGTATCGTCCCAGATCGACGCCATCGAGAGCCTGAAGTTCGATCTCAACCCGCGGCTCGACATCGTCCGCATCTATGACGCGGAGGGACGGGAACTGTTTTATACCCAGGACCGCTACCGCGGGATCCTCTACGTCTATTTCCTCCGGCCGGTGGAAAAAGGCCGTCCGGCGGCCGTGGAGATTTTTTACCGCGGCGTCCTCGAGCCCCCCATCCAGACGACCGACATCGCGGCCGGGCCGCAGAGGGGGGAAACCATCTCGTTCGTCGCCCCCCGCTATGAGACTTATCTCTACAGCCAGTCGTCCTTTTGGTATCCGGCCCCTCCCGAGGAGGACTTCTTCACGGCCAAGGTGCGCGTCATCGTCCCGCCCGGCTACTCCTGCGTGGCCAACGGCCTGGCCGTCGAAGAGGGCAAGATCGACGGCGTCCGGCGCGTGACCTCGCTGGACAAGGTCGGCCATCCCTATTTCGGATTCGAGACGAAAGCGCCCGTCAAATACCTCTCCTTCATTGTCGGCAAGTTCAACCGCCTGACGAACGGAAACGGTTCGTCCGTCCCCGTCGAGGCCTGCATTTCGTCCGACGTGCGCTCCGCCCGCAAGGGCCTGATCGACGAGTCCAAGTCCGTGCTCAAGACCTTCGAGGAGTGGTTCGGCCCGTATCCCTTCGAGAAGCTGACCATCGTCCAACGCCAATGGCCCACGGCCGGCGGCCATAGCCCGGCCTCCTTCGTCGTCCTCAATGAATTGCCCCGCACGATCGACGGTTTCATGGTGGTCAATCCGGAAAGCCCCGTCGACCTGTCGCGTTGGCGGGAATCCTTCCTGGCCCACGAAATCGCCCACCAGTGGTGGGGCCAGGGCGTCGGCGGGGCCACGTACCGCGACCAGTGGCTGAGCGAGGGGCTGGCCCAGTTCTCCGCCGTCCGCTACCTCAAGGCCAAACTGGGCGACGACGTTTATGTCGCCGCCCTGAGAAAATTCACCCGGTGGACGGAGAAGAAGTCGAAGTGGGGGCCGATCGACATGGGCTCGCGGCTGAGCTATCTCGATTTCGACGCCTACCAGGCCGTCGTCTACGACAAATCGGCCCTCGTCCTGGTCCTGCTCATGGACCTCGTCGGCGAGGAGACGTTCTTCCGCGGACTGCGGGAATTTTTCGCCGCCTTCAAATTCAAGACCGCCCGCACGGTGAATTTTCGGGCGGTCATGGAGCGGACCTCCGGCCGCGACCTCAAGGCCTTTTTCGATCTCTGGTTCGGCTCCCATCTCCTGCCCGAGGCCATGGTCGCGGCGACCGCGCGGAAGGAGGGTGA
>Ga0315279_10003056_pt1 | contig 24012 bp, 22 predicted proteins | sample YL17G06_20_MG_FD_203694 | JGI IMG/M metagenome (GOLD analysis project Ga0315279, IMG submission 203694) | Sediment microbial communities from Yellowstone Lake, YNP, Wyoming, USA - YL17G06_20 | ecosystem: Environmental > Aquatic > Freshwater > Lake > Sediment | place: USA: Wyoming | collected...
ATAAGGTGAACGGAATTATATGTGTTCTATGCTGTAATTCAACGGAAAATAGGGCAAAATGTGCTCCTGTAGTAATATCGGCTTCCAGGAGGGTGTTCTTTAGTCGCGGACTCTCAAGACGGCGGCATCGCGGATTTTTGCCTGTTTCAGCGAGATAAGCGCCGCGTTGGCTTGCCCAAATTAAGATGTTTGTGGTTTGGCGGACATTAACTGGTCCGCAAAGATTCTCGCTACCCCTACGGCGGTGGTGCCTGCCAGACGACCTTATCGTTCTCGTCCAGCAGGGTCAGTTTCGGCCCGCCCTTGTCCACGCCCAGCTTGACACGGGGCTCGCCGTTCTCATCGGCCAGTCCGAGCGACGTCCCGTCCTCGAGCACAGCCAGAGTGACGCGGGACTTGCTGTTCTCATCGAGCAGTCTCATCCCCGGTCCGTCCTTACCCACAGACAGACCGGCGCGGAGCTTTTCGTTCTCGTCGGCCAAGACCAGCCCCGGCCCGCCCTTGGTCACGCCAAGAGAGGCGCGGAACTTTTCGTTCTCGTCGTACAGAACCAGCGACGGGCCGTCCTTGTCCACTCCCAGAATGACACGGGCCTTGCCGTTCTCGTCGTACAGGCCCAGCACCGGCCCGTCTTTGGTCATACCCAGACCAGCGTGGGACTTTCCGTTCTCGCTGTACAGGACCAGCGACGGCACGTCCTTGAACACGCACAGACCGCCGCGGGTCTTGCCGTTCTCATCGACAAGAATGAACTGTTTGGCCTTGACGACGTCCTCACGCCTGTCCATCACACGGGCCAGTTCCATTTCCACTTTTTCCATTCGTTCCTCAATAGTCATTGATAGTCTCCTTTCGTTACCCTTCTTTTGGTCTTGTATTTTTCTTTTACATCGTTAGCAATTGTTTTTGGTCTGCTCTTTGAGCCATTGCATAGCGGTCTTTTCATATTTCTCTATCGACACCTCTACCACCTAACGGCACCCTTAACCGGCTTGCAATGGAGCACAGCGTAATTGCCAGTCTGTGTTCAAGGGCTTGTTAGAAGGCGATTCCGGGCTACGAAGACCCTGAAAGGGCATCACTTGGCAAGGATGTACTCTTTGAATCGAGTTCGCAAGTCATCGTCAGCCGCTACGAGGCGCCGGAATTCCCCAATCCCGCGCTCGAATCCCTTGGCGAGCTTGTCGATGTTGAGAGTGATCCGGGACCCCTTATCAGACCAATACTTGTTACCCAGGTGGCGACCCCAAGCAGCGTTGGTACTACGAGGATAGAAACCGTGAACAAACCCACAGCGAAAGACCTCGTAGAGCCATTCGTCACCACCGCTGCGCCCGGCCGGCGTCGAAGGAAAACGTTTTTTACTCGACTCGGCCAAGAAATCGCCCATGCAACGCCGCAGGAATTCATGAAAGCGTGCGAAATCACGACGGGGAGTTTTGTTCGGCGGGCCGCCCTTCAAGAGAACCTTGCCCAGCGCATTAATGTAGCAGCATACCAAGATGCACGTGCCAGAGTTGGTGCAGTGGTCCCCAGCATGCGGATGTCCCGGGGGATGCATAGCGTTGTACGCACCCATGAAGTTCTCGGTCATCCGTCTGAGTGTTTTCTCTACTATATCCTCCTGATCCCTTGTCATGCAGTTTCCTCCAAGGCCCTTCTAACAATAATTAGATTGAACCGCAGAAGATGCGGAACTTCGGTTTCCTATCCATATAAAACGCTGCTTCTTTGCCTGAAAATCTCACTTTTTTGCCTAACTACCCCATTCGACACTTCGATTTGGTTCGACAGGCTCACCACAGGCCACTCAGGACAAGTACGCTCAGGGCAAGCTTAAAATAAGCGACTGACAAAAATACCGTAATTAAAATAACCTGTGTCGGACGGACCAACAACTAAGAGCATATAACATAATGGAAAAGACACAGATAGACACTTTAAATATTAGACACGGATTAACACTGATTTACACTGTTTTTTTATTCATTTCTCTGTGTGCTCTGTGGCTAAAAAACTCTGTGGCAAAACTTCTTTTTGTTAAAGGCCATACCATTGTTGGACGACGGCGAGGAATTCTTCAGCCGTTTTTGCCGCAAAAAGGGCTTTTTGGGCTTTTTTACGCAAGGGATGAAGTTTACAATATGCAATCACGAATTTTCGAAAATGCGTGACGGCCTTTTTGTGTCCATAGAGCGGACAAAGCAAACGGAAATGTTTTGAAATTACCTGGCCCTGCTGCTGGAGAGTTGGGGCGATGAAATCTTTCCCCGCGCGAAGCTGATTGAAAATCCATGGATTACCAATCGCACCGCGAGCAATTACCGCACCATCTACCCCGGTGTTTTTTATATTATTTTTAATTGTATCAACAGAAAATAAATCTCCGCTGCCAAAAATTATTGTGCGGGGAAATTGTTTTTTGACCTCTGATAAAAACTGCCAATTTGCCGAACCGGCAAATCTTTGGCAAACAGCGCGAGGATGCACAATTAACGCATCGACCTTTCCAGCCGCGGCCCTGGAACTGATATCCCAGAAATTATCATAGGACTGATTTTCGAAACTTGTCCGTAATTTCATAGTTACCGGACAATCAACGGATTCTTTTACAGCATTATAGATTTCTATTACTTTATCAGGAACATTTAGAAGAAAGCCCCCTTGCTTTCGGCGAATAACTTTGGGCGCAGGACAGGCAAAATTTAAGTCTATTAAATCGAAACCCGCCTTCCATACTACATTAGCGGCTCTTGCCATTATTTCGGGGTCCTCGCCTAAAAGCTGGGCCCCTATCGGATGTTCATCATCGCCGGGTTTAAATGACGGATTATTAAAGACCCGCGGATGGATGACACTTTTTGCGAGCAGGACGCCGGCAAAAGTCATAGGCGCTCCAAAGTCACGCGCAATTGCCCGCATAGCATAATCGCTGTATCCGCTAAGCGACGCCTGAAAAAAGGGAACATCAAGAATTATATTGCCGATTTTTAGCATTAATCGTCAGATTCGAATTCTTTGCCTTTCCCAGCTAAAGGCATGCTGGGATAAATCGGCTGGTCAACCAAAGTTGATTCTGTCTCGATTGCCGAGTGCCTGTATAACACCATTGCCTTCATTTTGGGATTTCCTGCGTTAATTGTTTTTCAAAGACGTGGTAACTATCCTGCCCGAATAGACAAAAGACGACCTTTTCCAAGCCGGTTTGTTTTTTAAGGTAAGCGAGAGTTGTTTTGAGCATTATTTCGGCACACCTTTGGATGGGAAAACCAAAGATGCCGGCGCTGATTGCGGGGAAAGAGATGCTTTTGAGCTTATTATTATCAGCTAATTTGAGTGAGTTTAACGTTGCATTCTTTAATTTTTCATCTTCGTTTCCTTCGCCCATCCGGGGGCCGACTGCGTGGATTACATATTTTGCTTTCAGATTACCCCCTGTGGTTATCACGGCTCCGCCCACGAACGTCCCGCCTATTTTGTTGCATTCTTGCTGGATTTTAGGGCCGCCTTTTCTTCTGATTGCTCCTGCTACACCGCCGCCTAAAACCAGTTGAGCGTTGGCCGCATTGACGATAGAGTCGGTTTGCATTTCGGTAATGTCGCCTTCCACCAGCTCCAGAATTCGGTTTTCGATATTTACCTTCATCGTATAGACCTCCTTGATTTGTGTTACATTCGGCTTGATGGATTCCTATCACAGGTTAGTGAATGAACCGGACATGCTCGACTCCCTTGGCCTACCTTCGTGGGCTTTGTCCTCAGTTTAAGGAGCAACACATTTAAGCCACTGCTCGGTGAGCACAGCAAGGTCTAATATATCGACCGAATTATCGGCAGGAATGCTAATGTCGCAGTCAGGATTCCATTCCGCATCCCCGGGCTTACTCATCCACGCTGAGGCGAATATAGCGAGGTCCGCGAAGTCCACATTTCCGTCATAGTCGAAATCCGCAGCAAGGCTGGGCCAGATTACCTCCAAGCTGTCCAGACCGAAGTCGGTTATCTTCTCAAGGGGTTTGAAAGGAGCTATCAACTCCTTGTTACGCACCACCACCCGGCCAATGTCACTCAAGATGTCGCCGTGCCCGATAGACCCAAGATACATGTCCGCGAAGTCAACCTCTATCGAGAACCAGACTTCTCCGTTCGGCCAGACATAAACCGCATCCAAGCCAAAAGGAATCGGCCGAGGCTCAATCGGATGGAACTTGGCTAACAACTCCGAACCGCTCTTAAAAATTATCCCATCCTCACGAAGAAGGTCACCATGACCTACCGACATACCGAGACTTTTGGAAAAAAAGTCTTCTTCAATGGAGAATAGTATCAGTCCCTCCGGACTCATCGCTACCGCGTCTAATCCGTAGTCCTCCACAGGTGTCTGCGGTGCGAAAGGACCGATGAGGTCGCTGTTGCGCCGGACAATCCAGCCCCCACTGCTCAAAAGGTCTCCGTTACTCAATAGGCCGAGTCTTTCGCTAAAAATATTCTGCTCCACGGAAAACAGTATTTCGCAAGGTCGCCAATCCTCCCCTGGCAGCGGAGGCGGCGACCCAGGCAGCACGCTTACGGCATCGAGGCCAATGTCCGGCACCGGCGGTGTAATACCCAGCCGAGCTGTCAGCTCGCTATTTGTGCGAACCACTCGTCCGCTCGAACTTAGCAAGTCGCCGTTGCTGATGTGTATCATCCCCCTTGCCGACGACGTGAACCCAGTCTCCGTAGAGAATAATACTCGAGGCCAGGGCACAGCCACCAGGTGTATGCTGAAAGTATGGAGAGGGTCCGTAGGCGGGACCTGTAAAAGGTCAATCTCAATCCACGGAAACGGCACCTGCGTCGTGGCCACTTTGTTGTTAAACATCAGTCCTTCGAAGTTGTTAATCCGTCCTTTCAGCGTCATTTGCTGTATTATGACCACCTCTCCCCCTATCTGATATGTGCCCTCCATCTGACCAGTGTATTCTAATTCTCCAGTGGTGTCCGTGAATGTTAAGCCCCTTACCAGAAAGCTGGAGAACAGAGGATTTTGCTCTGTCAGCTCTAACCAGAAGCTCCCCCGGATAGGGACAATCAGGGGAGGCCGACCACATATAGTGCACTCGTCAATAAGGATACTGCCTTCGATGAGCCGATAGCGAATTGCCTCTCCGATGCCACAGGACGTCAATACCTTTCCATTTTTGACTATGGTTTCGCAGGCCTCTGGCGCGGCCGCCGCGTGCCTTTTTGAGAGGAGCTGGTTCTCCGCAGCAGAGGGGTTATAGTTCCATCGGGCGTCTTCCGCCACGCCGGGAATAGCCCAGCATAATACAAGTATCGTCAGCAGACAATTCGCCGCCGAGTTATAAAAGCGCTTCATATTTGTTGGCTCACTCCTCTGCACTTAACCGTTGGCAAACTGAGCAGATACATTGATTATTATAAGCTTGGTGAAGACAATAGTCAAGTGGCGCGGGCTCAATTTTTGACCTTGTAACATGCTTTTCGATGTGCCATTTTCGACATCCCTGTGCCCGAGCTGAGTGGTCCGCGCTTGGCGGATTTGGAATAGAATATGCGGCTGAAATTAACTTAATAGATGTCTGGCCATAGCCGACCGCCGCTTTTCCGACAACTTTGCTCTTGGACGGAAAATTCGCAGAGGCATTTCCTTGAAAGTTTTAATAATAGAAGCAACTTTAGACCGTTTGGGAGCAGCGGCTGCGGGCGCTGCCCACCAGCGTGGCTGAGGGTTTCGGACCGGGGAAACTTGTTTGGTTGGCGAGATAGGAGGAACCTGGTTGTTTGGCAGCAGGGGTTTCGACCCCAAATCTCCGGTCTCGCTTACAGCAGGTGTGCCCGGAGACTGCTGGGGGCGACCCTCTTTCGGAATTCGCACACCCTCGAAAATAGCTGTGATTTCCTTCTGCAACCCCGGTTTAAACTTTTGCATCATTTACCTCCTCAGGTGATGCTGCTTTTTCGCAGTTTGGATTATCGGGCAACCGCTTTTTGGGGGGAGAAAGCTTGAAAAGGATAGACCGCCTTCTCACCACCTTCCTTATAAGTATAATATATCAAATCGGGGGAAGAATGTCAAACAAATACTTGGGATTTTACTTGAAAGACCGCCACATTCAAGGTTGGAAATTGGAACGCCCGGCTCGGCGGGAAGGGTGAATCAAGACCAGGAATTTAACACCATTTCTTGAATTTGCCGGATGGCCTCATGATTTTTTTGGGGGCTTCTCTTGCTCTTTTTGGAGATGTTGAGCGATTTGTTTTAGCTGCTGGCTTATATCTTCGCTTTGTCTCAGGAGCTTCTCAAGCTGCGTGCACATCGTCTTTGACCCGATGATGCTCTGGGCGAAAATCAGGAAAAACATCACCACCATCGCTCCCCCAATGGCGATAAAGCTTACTCCCCACAATATCTTTTGCACAAGCTCATACAGACTGGGTTCCATCGTGCCACAGCCCTTTAATACCAACATATACGAACGTTTACTTCTTTCTAAATCGCCCTGCTTACAATACCCTAAATTCCTTCGCCGGTCAAACTAAAAACCTGTCTTCAACGGCCTTGGAGAAGTTTCTACAACATAAACCACTCACTTGAGAAAATTAGGGAAGCCCTGGGCAAAGTTGTCGGGAACGAGCTTGCAGAGGTAATAAATCCGCCAGACGTTTGGCGGATAAATGTCTGTTTCTGGCTTTGGGGGGATTTGATACGAAGGAGCTTATGAGAAAACCCCAAAATTTGAGGATTTTTGAGTTGACGCGGATGGTCGCTTTTGGTTAAATGGTATTGTCGAGATATAATATAACATAACACGCCGATTGATTTTGCTCTTTGGCTCAAGAGAAGCATTATTAGGAGATGGGGAAATGAAGCGTAAATTAATAATAATCTTGGGAGGATTGGCGGCAAGTATAGTTCTGGTCTGGGGGTCTGTAGTTTGCGGTAATACGGTTAAGATATTTAACTCTGATGGCGTTATCCAAACAGGAGAGAGCTACGACAGGGTTGAGGTTTATGACACGCCACCTTTGCATACAACGGTGAATATGGGCGGGGGCTCCATTGGCAGTCCGGGCATGTTTACCTATGACGAAAGCACGGTTAATATCTCTGGCGGAATTGTCGACTTACTATACACATACCACTCAAGCACAGTAAATATTTCAGGAGGTGGTGTAGGTGGTCCGTACGCAAGTGTTAATGAATCAAGTACTATAAACATATTTGGTGGTTTGCTTGGCATCGAGTGGAGTTTCAGTATGTTGGAACTTTATGACAGGGGTACACTAAACGTAGATGAGGATGGAATTGTGGGGGCGTTGACGCTGGCAAAGGATGCAAGCACAGTAAACGTGTATAAGGGTTACGTCCACCATCTTAGCGCCATGAATTCAAGCACAGTCAACATCTACGGAGGAGAAGTAGGGTCAGGCTGGGGTTTTCATGTAGTTGATTCCTCAGTCACAGTGAATATTTATGGCTATGACTTTGTCTATGACCCCCATTGGTTTTGGGCTGAAGATAACCCCATCTGGGGAACGGGATGGGTGAGTAAGCTAACAGGTTATGGATTTCAAGATGTCCCTATCAAGATTACCGGGATGCCGGACCCAGCTACTAATCCTAACATACATCTAATCCCAGAACCTTCGGCAGTTACGTTATTTGCCATTGTGGGCTTATTTTTGTTTAGAAGAAGGGACGCGAAGGCATTTTGCATTGTTATTAGCAAGTCCAACTGATATAATACACTTAACCTGAGGTAACAAGGATGGGGCTTGGTACACATGGAGGGTTAGGATGGAGGATTGAGGTGATGAGTTTCTATCTACGCAGGCAGGGTTACGGGCAATCTTTTATTCGCGCCTTATCTTTATCCACACTTCTTCCATCAAATCTTGAAAGGGAGAGAATATGAAAACAAATCACTTTTGCATATTGCGGCTATTTAATGGCAAAAGAGGCACAAAATTGGGGTTGAAAACACCATCATCCTCTATGGGGCTGGACAGAAGCGGGGACGTTAAGAAAATGAGCAGGGAAGTGAGAGATAAACTTAAGACGACAATCTGTGTTAGTATAATTGTGTTAGCTATAGCAGGATGGGTGAGGCAGGCACGTGCAACTTGCGCTATTTCCAACTTTGTAATTAAAGACGGCATAGAATATTACATGCAGACAGATAAAGCCGTTTATAGTTTGGGCGAAAAAGTAAAGATGATGTATAGAGTCACTAATTTGAGCAATCAGGATGTGACGTTCTGGTTCGCAAATCAACAGCAATCGTATTTTAAAGTGAGCGACGGCGCGACAATAATTTGGTATCGGCCACATCAGTTTTTGCCAGCAGTTAGTGAGTTTACTCTGGGGCCAGGTGAATTTAAGGGATATTTCGAGCAATGGAGTATGGTAAATGAGAGAACTGGAAATCCGGTTACACCTGGAATTTATGATATAACTGGTGCACTATTTAGTGTTAAGGACCCTGCAAAAAGGCATGTGCCGGTCTCAGTGCAGATAGAAATAATGGCAGAGCCATGTTGTGGCGACCCGAATCACCCATATCCACTGGGAGACCTGAACTGTGACTGCTACGTCGATATATTCGATTTGGCAATTCTCTGCTCTCACTGGTTGGAGTTAATGGTAGAACCATATTGTGGCGATTCGAGTTACCCATATCCGGCGGGAGACCTGAACTGTGACTGTTACGTCGATATACTCGATTTGGAGATTTTGTGCTCTCGTTGGCTGGAGTGCACCGCCACAGAATGTGATTAGAATCCGTCACTGTCGGTTCACTCACAACTTATATGTGCGGTATGGGTTAAGGAAAAGGAGAGCGAATTTAAAGGTATATCAATGCTGAAATCATGGAGGATATCATGATAGAGAAGGTTATCTTAATAACACTGTTCTTATTTATAAGCGCAAGGGCAGTTCATGAAAGCAATGAGGTGCTTTTTAAATCAAGATGCTTTACTCCGCAGCCGGGTATAAGCGCGGGTTAAAGCCGAGTTAGCTGCGATTAAAGCCAAACTTGGTATGTAACAAAAACACAACAGCCGGGATGGTGAATTAAAGGTAACTTTTAGCGGCGCCACTCGGCCTTGCGAACCATTAGCGGGGGCATTTGTTGGGGCTTGACCCTTTGGCTGCCTGTACTCACGCAACTTCTGTTACTCGGATACCAGCGAATGCTGAATGGCTGGGGCTGGAAAGGCAGCCTGTTTTTTTTCAGTTTGCCGAACATCGCCAATTCTCTTATGCAAGCAACAAAATCGCTAACTACATCTCTTTTTCTATCGACCAATTTTGGCAGTGACTTTCGGCAATCCTCTTAACAAGGGACTCCCTGCAGCGTATGAAGCTGAGATTAAAGAAGCGGTAACTAACGAACTTAAAGGTTTACCGGTATGTGATGTTCAGCCAGGTATTTTTTCATTTCCCTTATGGTGAATTTGCCAAAATGTGCGATCGAAGCAACAAGGAGGGCATCTGCGTGGCCGTCAGCGATGGCTTCATACAGGTGTTCGAGGGTTCCCGCTCCGCCCGATGCAATTACCGGAACTTTCACTGCGTCGGCGATGGCTCTTGTCATTGGTATGTCGTATCCGGTTTGTGTGCCATCAGCGTCCATACTTGTAGGCAGGATGGCGCCGGCGCCCAGGTTTTCAGCCTTTTTGGCCCACACGACGGCGTCGGTGCCCGTGCCGGTAGTGCCGCCGTTTATTATGACTTCAAAACCGGATGGCAACTGTGAATTGCCGCAGGTATCCATTGCGACAGTGATTTTCTCGCTGCCGAATTCTTTGGCGGCTTCCTTGATAAAATTCGGCCTGAGCACAGCAGCAGTGTTGACGGACACTTTTGAAACGCCGATATCAAGCAACTCTTCAATCGCCTGACAGTTGCGGATTCCGCCGCCGACGGTTAAAGGCACCGAGATTCTCTCGACCGTTCTTCTTACTGCATCGAGCAGCGTTTTTCTATTTTCGAGAGTAGCCGTGATGTCTAAAAACACCAGCTCATCTGCGCCTGCCTGGTTGTAAACGGCGGCGCTTTCCGCAGGGTCGCCGACATCTTTTAGTTTAACGAAGTGAACGCCCTTAACCAATCGGCCGTCTTTTACGTCCAGGCAGGGGATAATTCGTCTATAATCCATAGATTCCTTCCTTCCTGACCTACTTGCCAGCATTCATCATTCATCAAAATCTCGACTTGCCATTTCTTCAGGAGTATACCAAACGGTAGTAGTATGGTCGAGAAATATTTTTATGCTGCCGTTACAATGATTGTCGGGCTTTTTTTCAATGCCCGGCTCATAGTATTTTATCGGCCAGCCAAGCCCAAGAAATGCGGTAAAATGCCAACCGCACATTCTGGAATAGCTACCAATTAGGTCCAGCCGGCTGCTAAAAATCAGCCGATTCAGCAAATTTAGTAGGGGGCACTTAAAACCGCCAATCGGTGGCTCGAAGAGTAAAAAACGCTGCCGCCTTACAAAAAAGTCGTTTTTTGAGGACCTTCGATAGTTCGAGGGCTGTTTTGATCTCCTTGGGACATTTTTTTATGCCGCATATAGGCCAAAAATTGCAGAAATTTGGCGAGAAAGTTATTGCAATTAACGGGTTTGACGATTATTATAATAAGTTTGATTGTAGGAACTATTGGCTGCCAAAGCTAACTTTCGACTATAGAGATGCTTAAAATGTTTTGACAGGATTAGCGGACAGTGCACAGTAGCCGAACAATTCAACTGCGCAGCCGCGCTTTGTATGAATGGTGGCCTGGGAGTCGGCGTTTCTGCTTCAATGTCGGGAAACGAACGAGGTTTTCTACTCCCGGAGGCAGAATGATGTAGAACAGAACCAATACAACCTCCGTTCGTTCTTGGCATGTAGGGACCCACTTTTCGTGGGGCTCCTGTTGAAGTGGAAACTCTGATGTTTCCACTTTTTTTTGGCCTAATTTAATTAGTTAGAGAGAAAGAATGATGAATCAGGAATTGCTGAGAATTGTGGATAACATCGCACGGGATAAGAATATCGACAAGGAATCGATATTCTTGGACCTTGAAGAGGCGATGGTTTCGGCAGCAAGGAAGCATTTTGGTGAGCCGGAAGGCAATATAGTAGTGCGTATCGACCGTAATACCGGCCAGATTACGACCTTCAAGGATAATGTGGAAATCGATATAAGGCAACTCGGCCGAATTCCCGCCCAGATGGCCAAACAGGTAATGATCCAGAAGTTACGGGCTGACGAGCGAGACAGCATCTATGCCGAGTTCAGCCAGCGCAAAGGAGAAATCATAAGCGGCACCGTCGTGCGATATGAAGGCGGAACACTTATGGTTAATCTGGACCATTGGGTCGAGGGTTTTATGCCAAAAGGCGAGCAGATAACCGGCCAGACACATAAGCCCGGTGAAAGAATTAGATGTCTGATTCTTGATGTAAAAGAGTTTTCGAACCAGGTCAAAGTTATTCTTTCTCGCACCCATCCTGATTTTATCCGCCGATTGTTCGATTTAGAGGTGCCGGAGATTAATGAAAAAATCATCGAAATACGAGTGCTGGCACGAGAGGCAGGCTACCGAACCAAAGTTGCCGTCACCTCATTCGACGAAAAGGTTGACCCCGTTGGGGCCTGCGTGGGTGTGCGAGGCAGCAGAATAAAGAACATAGTTGACGAACTCGGCGGAGAAAAAATAGATATTGTCCGCTGGAATGAATCGTCTCAGGTGCTTGTGGCAAATGCCTTGATGCCTGCAAAGGTCAGTGAAATCGCCCTGTGTTTTGAATTGGGACGAGCAACGGTAGTCGTGGATGAGGACCAGCTCAGTCTGGCTATCGGCAAACATGGGCAGAACGTTCGATTAGCTGCGAGGTTGACCGGCTGGGACATCGATATATTGACTCCGGACGAATACAACCAGGGCATCGAGCGATTGACAAGCTGCGTTAAAACTGTAGAAGGCGCCGACGATATGGTGGTTGACAAGCTGATAGCCCTGGGTGTTATATCCATTCTGGACCTGGATGACGTAGGGGTCGAACCGCTTGTTCAGGAGCTGAAGATTGACCCGAACATCGCTGAGAAGCTGGTTGCCGCAGCAACCAAAGAAGTAAAGTTTTTGGCGGCCGAGCCGAAACAAAAGCAGGCAGAAAGTATTCTGCAGCAACAAGCAAAAACAGTAGGTAGCGAACAATAAGACCGCATAGTTTTGAGTTTTTAGTTCATAGTTCATCGACAACGAACTATGAACAATGAACAAAATGGCTACTACAAGAGTTTACATTTTGGCCAAGGAGCTTGATGTAAAAAGCTCCGCTATCGTGAAAAAATGCCAGGATGAAGGTCTGGACGTTGAAAACCATATGGCGGTAATATCGGCTGGCCTGGCAGCGACCATCCGCGAGTGGTTTAGTGAAGGGGAAAACGTCACAACGGTTGAAACAGCCACGAAGGTGGATTTGGATAAAGTCCGAATCGCGAAAAAGCCGAAACGAAAGCGCCCGGAAACAAAGGTCCAGAAAGTTGAACAAGCAGAGCCGCCCACCAAGACTATAAAGGCAGTAGAAGAGCCATCTGCTGCAATAGAAGTTAAACAAAGCGAGCAGGAAGCGGTGGCTGTAGCGGTCGCCGAAGACACTAAAGTGAGCACAGCACCTGCGGTAACTATAAAAGAGCAACCGCCAACAGTTCAACCCCGACCAGTCGAGGTTGAACTGAAAAAGCCGGAACCGGAGCTGATACTGCCTGCAGGACCGATTCTGAAGAAGCCCGCGCCGGCTCGACTGACCGGACCGCAAGTTGTTCGGATTGAGGCACCTGAGCTGTTGTACCGGCCCAGACCCAAGCCAAAAGAGAGATATAATTTGCCTATTACTGAACCATTGATGTATAGTCAGGAAGAGGAGGAATTAACTACGGTTTCCACCAAAGATAAAAAACGGCCGTTAAAGCACACCAAAGAAAGAACGTCTGGGCGCCGGCGAGATGAAGTAGAGTTTGAAACAGTAAAAAAACCTAAATTTAGTAGTAAATGGCGACAAAGGGATATAGAAGAAAGACAAGCCCGGCTTGTTGCCGCCGGCGCTGAGGGTTTGCGGTTAAGGCCGGTGCGCAAAATCGCCACAAAACTCAGGCGGGACGTTGCTGTTGCTGTTAGACCGCAAAAAGCTGTCGTGAGCGAGCCGATTACCGTAAAGGATTTATCCGCAGCCCTGGCAGTTAAATCATCCGACATTATCAGCAAATTGGTGCAGCACGGAGTAATGGCCACAGCCAACCACGTTATAAGCAGCGATGTCGCAGAAATAGTCGCTCTGGAGTTTGACACCGAGTTGGTGGTGGAGCACAAAAGGACGCTGGAGGAACAGATACGGATTGAAGTTGAACAGCGCCCCAGAAATAGTCTCAAGAAACGCAGCGTGGTCGCTGCAGTGCTGGGACACGTTGACCACGGCAAGACCAGCTTGCTGGACAAAATCCGCTCCACGCAGGTAGCGGTCGGCGAGGCAGGCGGCATCACGCAGCACATCGGTGCATCTCAAGTCACCTGGGACGGCAAGACGGTAACGTTTCTTGATACCCCGGGACATGAGGCATTTACGGCTATGCGAGCCAGAGGTGCCAATATGACCGATGTTGTTGTTTTGGTGGTCGCTGCCAACGATGGAGTGATGCCCCAGACCATCGAGGCAATAGCACATAGCAGGGCAGCGAAAGTGCCGATTATTGTGGCGTTAAATAAAATAGATTTGCCCGGATGCGACATAAACCGTGTTTACTCTCAGCTTGCCGAGCAGGGCCTGGCGCCGACTGAATGGGGAGGACAGACCGAAGTTGTGAAAACCAGCGCCATTACCGGTGAGGGCATAAGTAATTTGCTTGAATCTCTCGATTACGTTGCCGAATTGCTTGAGCTCAAGGCTGACGACGCAATTCCCGCAACAGGATGGGTAGTCGAAGCGAAAATATCGGCGCAGTGTGGCCCGGTAGCGACGCTGTTAATCAAGGAAGGTTGCCTTAATAAGGGCGATGCGGTGCTGGCCGGCGATACCTACGGCAGGGTAAAAGCAATGAAAAACAGCTTCAGCAAGAGCATTAAGACAGCTACAACTGCTATGCCGGTGGAGATAACGGGCCTTAGCGGTGTCCCCCAGGCAGGTGACAGATTTTACTGCCTGGATGACATCAATAGGGCCAAAGCCGCTGCCGAGGAAAACGAGGCACGCTTGAGAGAGGTCTCGCTTGTGGAGCGCACACAGGTAACTCTGGACAATTTGTTTAGCCAGATAGAAGCCGGCAAAACACAAGAATTGAATCTTATCGTCCGTGCGGACGTGCAGGGCTCGGTCGATGTCCTGAAGAAATACTTATCTGAGTTGAGCACCGACGAGGTAAAGATTAATATCCTGCACGCGGCGCCGGGCGGAATCACAGAGGGAGATGTTGTGCTTGCTGAAGCCTCGAACGCCATTATTATTGGTTTTAATGTGGCCGCCGAAGAGCACGCCGCCAAAATGGCAGAAACAAAAGGTGTTGACATAAGATTCTACAACATAATCTACCGCATAACAGAAGAGTTGCAAAAATCTATGGTAGGACTCCTTGAGCCGGAAGAGCAGGAGAAAGTTATTGGCAGGGCGGTAGTAAGAGCAACATTTAAAATCTCACGAATCGGCACGGTGGCCGGCAGTTATGTCACCAGCGGTTTTGCAAATAAGAATGCAAAGATGCGGTTGATACGCGACAATATCGTGCTTAAAGACAACCTCGGTATTGAGTCTCTGAAGCACTTCAAAGATGACGTTCGCGAGGTCAAAGCAGGACTGGAGTGTGGCATTAAGGCCGTGGGATTCGACGATATCAAAATTGATGACGTTTTTGAATTCTACGAAATTGTTAAAGTAGCCAGAACTCTCCAGTAATGGACAGTCGTCTCCACAGTTTTGAGTTTTTAGTTTATTCCTGGCTGATTATTAACAACTAATTACCAGCGATTACTTATGGCGACTCGAAGGCAGGAAAGGGTAGCGCGTTTAGTAAAGGAGACGGCCAGCGATGCCATTAGCCACCATCTTAACGACCCGCGTATTGAGGGGCTGGTAAGCGTTACGAGAGTCGATGTGACTGCTGACTTGCGCACCGCTGACGTCTATCTTAGTATTCTCAGCAAGGATTATGCAGCGGAGAACAGAACTTTTATGGCAATATCGCACGCAAAAGGCCGAATACAATCACTGGTGGCCGACAGATTGCAGAGCAAATTCTGTCCCGTTTTGCATTTTTACAGGGATGAGAAGTTCAAAAAAACGCTGGAAACTATGAGACTGATAGACCAGGCGGTCAGCGAAATGGAAAAGAAAGATTCGGACCCCGGCGCGCCGGGGCTTGAAAAGTGAATCGTTAAAACCCCGATTTATCGGGGCTCGGTCTTTCCTCTGGTCCTTTTATGAAAAATAGCAGAGAATATTCTAAAAAGGTGCAGCAGTTATACCGCTTGCTGAAACGCAAGTTTCCGAAAGTCGAAAAGGTTGTCTATGATGAGCCTGCGGATGCACTGGTTTATGCAATCATTAGCGAAAATTTAAGTGAGGCAGCCGCACAATCGACGATAAAAAAGGTTGCCGATTATTTTGTTGATTTGAACGATTTGCGTGTTTCACCACCCAAAGAAATTATAGATGTTCTCGGCGTGAGCACGCCTGTTACAACGGCTATCGCTTTAACGCTTACCAGGGTCTTAAAGGTTATATTTGACGAATATCATAAGGTCAGATTAGAGTCGCTGAAGAAGATTGGCAAACGCCCTGCCAGAGGAGTTCTCGAAAAAATGGATGGTGTCAGCCGTTTCGTGGTCGATTATTGCATGCTTACCTCTTTGCAGGGCCACGCCATACCGCTCACACAGACGATGATGGAGTATCTGATAAACAACAAACTGGTTTATCCTAACGCCGACCATGAAGATATAGAAGGTTTCTTAGCTAAACAAACTCCGGCTGAAAATGCCTACGAGTTTTACGCCCTTTTGCGGCGCGAGAGCGAATCCAGCAAGAAGGCAGAAAGCAAAAAAGCCGCTCGCGAGGCAAAATCAAAGGCAGCAGCCGAAGCGGTAAAGAAAAAAGCTGTAACCTAAAATAAAACACTTTTCCTAAGGTTTAAGATGCCGGAACAGATATTAAAATTGGGTATTCCATCAGGCAGTCTCCAGAAGGCAACGGTCAAACTCTTTCGCAAAGCCGGCTTCCACATCCTGGACTCCGAAAGAAGTTATTTACCTCGGATAGACGACGAGCAAATCCGGCTGGTTATGCTCCGCGCACAGGAGATGGGCAGGTACGTGGATGATGGCGTCCTCGATGCCGGCATTACAGGCTATGACTGGATAATGGAAAGCAACTGTGATGTGGTGGATGTCTGTGAGCTGGCCTACAGTAAAAGCACCAGCAATCCCGCCCGATGGGTTCTTGCTGTGCCCGAAGAATCGAAGGTGACAAAACCGAAGGATTTGCAAAATGGTATTATCGCAACCGAGCTGGTTAATGTAACAAAGAAATACTTCGCGGATAGAAATATCAACGTAAAGGTCGAATTTAGCTGGGGCTCTACGGAGGTCAAGGCCCGATTGGTCGATGCAATAGTGGAGCTAACCGAAACGGGCACGTCGCTACGGGCAAACAACCTGCGGATAATAGATACCGTGATAGAATCTACAACCCGGCTTATCGCAAATAAAAAATCCTGGCAGGATAAATTCAAAAAGGAAAAGATAGAAAATATCTCCATACTGCTTAACGCGGCAATCGAAGCCCGCAACAAAGTCGGCTTGAAAATGAACGTAAAAAAGCCCGATTTGGACCGCGTTTTGAAAGTGCTTCCTGCCGAAAAAAGCCCGACTATTTCTGGTCTTGCCGATTCTGATTACGTCGCACTGGAAGTAATTATTGACGATAAAATCGAGCGCTCCCTGGTTCCAGCCTTGAAGCGTGCGGGCGCCTCCGGCATAATAACTTATCCCCTAAATAAGGTCATTCATTGACCGTGCTCTGTAGAAAAGATTTCAGATTGTCATTTCGAGCGAACCGCAGGCGATTCGAAAAATCCCTCGACCCCGCTCGGGACAGGTCTGTTTTTGAATAGATTTCTCCACTCCGTCCCGACTCGTCGTGACTTCGGTCGAAATAACGGGGGGCTTTCCCACAAAGCAAGGTAGTTTCTAACTTATTTTGCTCTGGCGACGTAGGAGCCGTCTTCGGTGCTGATGCGGACGACCTCGCCGACTGCAATAAACGGCGGGACGCGGGTTTTCAGCCCTGTTTCAAGAACGGCTTCTTTCATTTGATTTGTCGCTGTGGCGCCTTTAGGCATCGGAGTTGTTTCTGTAACCGTCAGCTCAACCACCTTCGGCAGCTCTATCGCAACGATATTACCATCAGACACCAGAGTGGTCAAAGGCGTATTGGGCTTGAGGAATTTTACGGAGTCCCCGACTAAATCGGCAGGGATATTAACCTGGTCGTAGGATTGATTATCCATAAGGACGTGGCCCGAACCGTCGGAATAAAGATATTCCATATCCCGGCGGTCCAGAAATGCCTGGTCGAGCTCTTCACTGGAGCGGAGCCGTCTTTCCATTATCACGCCGTCCGCCAGGCACCGCAGTTTCGCCTGCACAAACGCCCGCAAATTTCCGGGCGTTACATGGGCTGCATGGACGCATACATACAGCTTACCATCTAAAGTTACGGCCATACCGGCCCGCAAGTCGCTTGCCTTCACGCTAAATCTCCTGTAAAAAACTCGTATTATAACTAACCACTATGCTCTATCTTTTTCGGCTTATTTTAATACACCGTTTACCGAATTTCGCTGTATATGTCAATTTGAGGTTCCGCCAGGGTTAATATCTTTGAATTCAAAGAATAATCCATCCTGTCTGCTGACACCATAAGAGGCAGACAAGCCGAAATATTTTCGCACGGTATCAAACTCAGGCAAAAGAGTAAAATTAAACAAATCAGAGCCGGGTCCTGAAACCATCAACTGCGGAAAGAGCGATGTGGAGCCCACGGCGGCGCCTATTGTTGTACTCGAACGCTTGTCTTCGCTTTTGCTCATTTCTTTTATCGTTTTCCAGAACATTTCGGTGGAGGTAACGTCATCCTGCAAAGCGGCCAGCCCCACGACCGAAGGAATGGCCGATTTGGCCTTATTAAACCACGGTGCAGAGGATAGCGTCCCGCTTTGGGGGCTGCTCAATGCGCGGATGGTCCGCTCGACAGCAGACTCGGTTCCAAAAATCAAATGTGTGTCGGTAATGGTAAATGCCATTTTGGGTACCGGCATAGCAGCTCCGGAGGGTGGTGCGCCAAGAGCCTGCCCGCCGCACGTCTGGCGGGCCTGCATCGGTTTCTTTTCGCCCGGCACAAAAGCCGGCAGCAGAGATGAGGGGTCAACTAAATATATTGTATGTCCCAAAAGCTCGCGTCTCGCATCAGGTTTGTTTGGTGCTATTACTTTACTATACAGGAGCGACAAAGACTTTTCAAGAGCACTACGGTTAGTTACCGCCATAGCAACAAGTGTTTCCGCCGGTGCCTGCGTGCCGGTGCCGGAGAGATGTTTATTGGCGCTCTGGGCAATTATAATCTGCGAGCCAAGATGGTCGATGACATCGGGTTTTAGCTGCACTCCCGGTTCGCCTTGCGGACTTGGCGGCACAAGCGGCATCTGCATTAATGCAGCAAATGGAGGACTGAGGTTATAAAATATGTTATAAAGCTCATCATAGATTTTTTTTATGTTCAAATTCAAAAATGCTACCGAATAGGTGGACGCAGGGATAAACTGTGGCGCACCAATAGCAGCCGACTCTACATCGAGCATTCGACATATTCCTCTTTTGGCGCCATCTATCTTCACAAACGCTTTGCCGCAAAAGCTGCTGTCAGTTTCTCTGGCAATGCCAACAGAAAAGCCCACAGACGTAACATTATCGAGGCCCAGATTGGCTATAATTGCTTTTGTTATGCCGAGGGTATCTTCGACGACAGCCATCTGGATGATGCGTTTTATATTAACGTAGAAATCAACATCGTGATATGGTCCAGCTGCTCTCATAGTAGCGGCATAATCAGCATCACCGGCTAACGCCGGACTGCTGGCACCCTGGATGTGTGCGATAAAGAATTTGAGAATATCCAGATCCATAGCCCCTGCCAGACAGTCGTCCATAAAGCAATAGCTTATCGCCGAGGGGGAGTTCTGGGTTATGGTCGTGACACTGACGCCGCGGTAGTCTTCGGTCTTTCGGTTGGCGCCGTTTTCGATTGCCTTCTGGACCATTTTATCTACCGCTTCTTTGATTTTGGCTATTGATTGGCCCCACTGGCTCATGAGCAGAATCGGCGGCTCGTTTGCATCCTTTGTCTGTTCATTGAGCACTAAAGCAACGGCGACCCTGCCCTGGGGCAATATTCCAGTGTCAACGATTGTCCTGACAAGCTCGTTGTCCATCTGCTTGACTTTTTCGCGGAGCTTGGTCTTAAAATCCTCCACAAATGCCGTCATCGCCGGGTCTTTGTAGAATTTATAATAGCTGGTTTTCTCAAACTGTGTGCGAAGCTGGCTAAAATTACCAATATCCACCAGCAGCACAGTCTCGGGTGGAACAAGTTTTCCCGTTCCCGGCAGGGCCTGCGCCCCACTAAAGACTGATGTCCATAAGAGCACAGGTGCAAAAGCACACAAAAACATCGCAGCACGAGGAACTCTCCGGCTTATTTTCGCTGCATCTTTCATTTTGTCCCTTTCAGTAATCCCGCACCAAGCTCGTGATTCGTGGTTCGTGATTCGTGGTTCGATTCACTATTCACGATTCACCATTCACGAGATTTGCCTGTTCTTTGGAAAATTCGGTTCTCCTCTGTTGCGTCTTCTATCCGGCTGAACGTATTTATAGCCGGTGTTCGGATTATCTTTGTCATAAAGGAAAGCGTCGCGGTTTTCTAAGAAATGCTTTACGTAGTTGACAGGTATCGCAAAGCCAAGCCCGCCATAAAATATATATCCCATATTTGTAACACCGATGACCTCGCCGGCCAGGTTGAAAAGCGGGCCGCCGGAGTTACCGGGGTTGATAGCGGCATTAGTCTGGAGATACACCAGCCCTTCAAAGGCCCTGTTCTTTGTGCTGATGACGCCGTTGGTGACAGTCCGCTCTAAGCCGAGCGGATTGCCGATTGCGAACACCCCTTCTCCTACTTCGACCCCGTCGCTGTCGCCAAGGTAAACAAATTTGACTTTCGCGTCACCGAGGTCTTCAACCTTCAATACCGCCAGGTCGATGAAAGGGTTAATGGCTTCAATTCTCACTTTTTTGAAATTCTTCTTCTCAAAGCCGTTCTTCATCTTTCGGAATACGGTAACTTCGATCTTGGTTTCCTTTTCTATTACGTGATAATTGGTTATCAGATACCCTTCCTCGTTTATAAAGAAGCCTGAACCTATCCCCGCAGGGCTTGAAACCTTTACAACAGCTTCCGAAACTGTCTCTACGCATTTTTCGATGGTCGTTTTTTTCGGATTGGCGATTCTGTATAACCCCCGCTCCTGTCTTCCGACAGGAAGACGCGGGGGCTGCTCCGATTTTCCGGGCGCCGCACCCAGGTTGTTCACATCGTTGACATCGAGGTCATTGGCCTCGGCGGTTTTACTGTATTCATATTTAAGTATCTTTTCCCTCGGAATACTCAGAACCGTTACGCCGATGTCCACGTAAATATTTGTCTGTTTTTCAGCCAGTATATCGCCGGTTAAACGCTGTCCTTCTTTTAGGACAATCGTGTCCGCAAACGAATTGCAAACTATGCAGAAACTATAAAAAAGCGCAAACATCAAAAGCACAAAAGGCGCAAGCCTCGCTGTCCCACGCCGGCTGTATGTTCCCACACCACCAAACATTTAGCACCCTCAATTACAATTCCAATTCAATAGACGTTTCCAAGAATACTATCAGCAAATCATTGTATGGGTTTTCCACCCCTCACGCAAATGGAAAATTAAGCAACCGACATAAACAGCATCAAAAAACAGGTTCACTTTGCTAATCGCGGAAGAGATATTATAATTAGACCTGCAAAGAAGAGCCCTGCTTTGGGCCGGAACCGCCGAATTGGGCAAAAATGCTGAATGTGTGATTAAGGAGATCGTCAAGATGAAATCGCTTTTCCCAAAAACAGCATTATCTTTCCTGGTGCTGTTAATAGCACTTTGCCGCAGCTTCGCTGCAGAACAGCAAGCGGCAACCCATCTAACCAGCCAACCACCGGCCATTGACGCAAATCGACCAGAAACAAAAACTCCCGCTGACAGACAAAAACCAGAGGAACAGCCGACCATTCAGCCCCCGGTTGCTCCGCCAAACATTGTCGCTAAAATCGGCGATTACGTCATCACACGGGAAGAGCTAAAGCAAAGGCTGATAATGGAGCTTCGCCCATACGAGTATGCGCAATATAACCTGATAGTTCCGCCGCCCGAGGCGAAAACGGTGCTTATGAAAATGCTCGCAGAGAAAGCAATGGTGATGGACGGCCGCAGGCAAAATTTCATCGAGGACCCGGCAATCCGCGATGCGGTCAAGCAGTTTAAGGATAGAAACCTTACAAAACTGCTGTTACAGAAGCATCTGCAAGGTAAGCTGGTGGTTACTGACTCGGAAATCGAAGAGAAGGTAAAGACCGACCCCAAACTGGACAGGGCACAAGCTAAAGCTATGCTCGAAAGTGCAAAAGCCAACAAACTTTTGGAGCAGTATTACAGTGACGTATATACAAAGTTCCATGTTCAAAAGTTAAAGGATAACTTCGACAAGGCGGCGCAAATCCACGGGAGACTATTGAATTATCCGAAAGTCCCCCGCAATGTGGGATTTATCCGCAATAGTCAAATAGACACCGATTTGACGCCGGAAGAGAAAGATATGGTCCTGGCGACATACGATTATGGAAAATTGACTCTGAAAGACTGGTTCAATGCCCTCTGCGAAATGATTCCTCCACGTCGGCCCGCCAATCTGAACACGCCGGAAGGCGTTGAGCGGTTATTAGATGTTGCTTTGAGGATGCCTCTTTTTGTCTCCGAGGCCAAACTGCTCGGACTCGACAAAGATGAAAACTTGGCAAAGCAGATAAAACAGTTGGAAGACTTGCACCTGCTTAACAAAGTCATGACCGAGAAGTTTAAGGATATTAACGAGCCGACAGGCGAGCAGATAATTGACTACTTCAATAAAAATAAAGAAGTATTTATAGCGGATAGGTCGCTCAAGCTCGACCAAATCTGGTGCCAGGACCTCAAAACAGCCCGGAAGGCAAAGGCCGAACTGGACGGCGGCAAGGACTCCGAGTCGGTCAGGCAGCTTTACTCTCTGGAGAAAAAAGGCGGTCCCTTTATTACTTACCCAGGCAGCGAAGGGATATTCTTCAAGGACTTATGGAAAGGCGACCCAAACCAACTGATAGGGCCGGTAAAGGGCTTTTACAGTGACGGCGTCAAGTGGCGCATCGTTAAAATACTGGAAAAGAATCCCGGCTCTGTGAAAGAATATTCAGCCGATATGAAAGACCGTGTCAAGTGGAAAATGGTCAGCGAACAAAAAAACGCTCTTCTGGAAAAATACGGTAAGGAGCTTCTTGAAAAGTACTCACACGAGGTTTATGCAGATAAAATCAGCGATATCGACCCATTAAATATACCGTAATCACCAGGTTAGATTGTAATTAGTCAATTTTCTGCGCTTTTATAATTACTATCAGCTTGTGGCATGCTGTTTAATGGAGCCAATCCTTTGCCAGTAATGCAAAGTCGGACATATTTACCTTTCCATCTTGATTGAGGTCGCCCAATCTAATAGCTCTCCTCAGCCACCATTTTATAGGCGGATAAGAACAGATTCTATCAACTAAAGACCGGGTCTCCTGCTGTTGCTGCTGTAATTGTTCTATTTGTGATTGCATTGCTGCAAGCTGGTCTTTGAGGGCCTGTGTGGTTCGGCTGATGATTTTAAGCGTATCGGCTGCGGTGGCTAAGGAATTATCTGTAACGGTTAATTCGATGACTTCCTCGACTCTGCCGAGAGCTTTTGTATCACAAGTCGGGCTTTCTCCTGAATAAATTATCACGTTGTCAGGAAGTCTCTTCCAGGTATATTTAATAATCTGGCCATCCGGGTCGGAGGAACCACTGCCATCCAGAGTTACTACTTCATTGGCATCTGCAACTATATCATCCCCTGCATCAGCAATTGGGGGGTTAATTGGACCAGCGAAGGGAACTAATAAGACAACGTTGTCAATGTAGGCTTCTGCCACCGCCCAGGGGTTGACACCAGGATACGTGCCATTCTCTCCCATCGGACCGCTCGACGTTCCTAAATACTTAAGGTCATTTGTTAACCCGCCGGGGAGAAGAATGGTGCAGGTCCAGATACTGCTGGCACTGCCACGACTCCTAACATCGAACGTCATCATTTGTGTTCTGGCGTCGTAGGTCACGGTGCATGTGTACCATTGGTTGAAAGCCCATCCGGCATAACTACTGCCCATTGTCGCCCAGCCACCGACCCCACTCCCACCGGCATCCCACATATGACCTCGGTCCGGATTGCCAAGCCAACCCCCAATGAAATCGCCGTTCCTGAGAGTCTCGTCATAGATGCCAAAGAAGATGCCTATTGACCAATCACAGCGTGTTGGTTTAATGTCCCACTGAAGTTCGAAGCTACCTGCCACTGGTTCATCAAGTAGCTTGTAAGCATATCTGCTTGGTTGATAGCCCGGATAGTGGTGCTCAGGTTGGATATGATATGTTTGACTTGCTGTGAACTTTCGCACTTTTTTGGGTTAATCATGAAAAACTGTAAAAATAAAAATGGTCTGCCGATGAAAAGGATAATGATAAACCTATTTCATGGAGACCATTATGAACAT
>Ga0315279_10003057_pt1 | contig 24012 bp, 11 predicted proteins | sample YL17G06_20_MG_FD_203694 | JGI IMG/M metagenome (GOLD analysis project Ga0315279, IMG submission 203694) | Sediment microbial communities from Yellowstone Lake, YNP, Wyoming, USA - YL17G06_20 | ecosystem: Environmental > Aquatic > Freshwater > Lake > Sediment | place: USA: Wyoming | collected...
TTAGAGACGTTGAAGTATGCAAGCATAGGAGATTTGGGAGCATTAGCCTCAATAAACAGTAGCGCAGCTAGAAGGCGAGTAGAAGAAAAAGGCAAGTAAGAGCAAAGAACCGTGATTCAAGTTGCTTTCAGATTCCTCCTCCTTTTTTGGGTTTGGGATAAAACTTTACCCCAACCAACTTGAAAGACGCATGTATAGCAAACATCTATCTGTCTGTCTCACCAAAGTACAGGGCAAGACTTGCTGGGAGGCATTGTGTGGAAAGCACGATGCGTGAGTCACGGGTCAAGACAATACTGAAATACTTCGTACACGGTCTTTTCTTCAATCTTTTCATCACGTTGGAAATAACTGGATTGCTCTCCTTAGGAACTCTACTAATAATCCTTGGAGGCTTAGTCGGTCTCATAGCAACAATTGCAGCTATGATGGTTCTATTCGGCGTAGCAAACAACTTGATCAACCGTACAATATGGAAAGAGGAGATGGACTGGTCAATCCCAGCTCTGCTGGTTCATGGTCTAGGCTTGTTTGTTGCACTGTTAATAGTGAACGCCGTAATCGATCTGTTGCCATTACTGTTTTTCCCAGGTGTAATAACGACGATAGTGTTGTTTATTCCAACATGCATCTTGGACGGCAGAATATGCAGATCTATCGCCGAACGCTGGATAGACTGATTTCTCGGGTCTGTTGAGTTGTTTGGGTTTGGGGGTAAAGTTTTATCCTCAAAAACCACCGAGGAGTCATAGACTAATCTTTGACGGCGCGTTTCGCGATTTTCTTTTCTTGAAAGTCACAGCGAATAGGGATGAGACAGCCAGCAGGACGAGAAGGACGTGGAATGGGAATTCGGGCACGATCACTATTGTCCTCGTTGATTGCAGATAGGTGAAGTACACGAATGTGTTGTTGCCGTCGTTCCAGCTGGTGAATGCTACAGGCGTCGGTGCTTATTGATCATCATTGAAGATAAGCTGGAGAACAAGAGGGAAACGAGGATCAAGACGAAGAAAATTCTTCCCCGCACAGTCCCACCCCAAATTAACTAAACAACACACCTGTAAATAAGAATAACCTCAAAGCCAAGGCAACCATGCATCATGTTGTTGATCGTTGTATTTTCAGCTGGTAACACTCTGCCTCTAGGGTGTTCTGGTTGTGTTTTAAGCTGGAAAGCAGAGCCTCCCCCCTCCCCCTAGGCTTTTAGCGTGCCCGGTCCTGCAGTTGGGTCTTAGCGTGGGGTTGCTTGTGGAGATTTGGAGAGAAGATTTTCGGAGTCTATGTTGACTTGTGCGTGCTTCGTGTTGGTAACGGTTTTGGTGTCGATAACGATGGCTGCCTTGGGTTTTGTGAACTCTGAATGTTGGCATCGGTTCGAAAGCAAAGAAGGCATAAACCGGGTCAACTACGACCGCAAGCGAGTTATGACCTAAGCTGGCTGGAATATTACATCTTTTTCTTCCAGTACAGCATCTATCGAAGGCGGCGTTTCTTGTTGCCCGGTATGAGATTGTCTGATCAAGTTGATGGGCAGTACAGATTTGCTGTTCACAAAGGCTAAAGCGCTAGGAAGCTGAGTCATGATATTGGCAAGTTTGGGTTGACCTCAAAATGAAGAGCAGACAGCCTTATTCTTCGGTTACTTTTACTCCTTCTGAAGAGGCAAGAAAGAAGTTGGTGGAATTTATGAAAGAAACTGGACATCCGGTGTCGACCATCGTGTCCAGATGCGTTGACTATGCCCTGACAAAAGTTGAATTGAAACCGATAAAGAAAGACGTCTTCTTCCTAGAGTAGCCATTATGTTAGGGAAATAGGCTTGGGAAAAACTCGTGGTGAGACCGCTCGCGAGCCCAAGAAAGAAATAAACAAGTTTCATTGCTCTGTTTCTCGTCGAGAAATTAGCGAGGCAAGATTACGAAGATTATGATGGTATGTGTTGGAAATACTGGGACGACTAATTGACCAAAGAGTCTCTTGCCATGTTTGAAGACTTCATGTGATGTAATTCAACCTAAAAGCACAAATTCTGTTAACCTCTTATGAGCATATGCAATAGCCGGTGATCTAATGTCTTTGAAAAGAGCTGGAGTGACTGGGCTGAGTTTTGAGGGTCGGGGCGAGAGGATCGCCCGAGGTTTCTATGTTCCTGTATTGAAGGAAAGTGTGGCTTATGACCGTGCCACGGGCTACTTTTCAGTCGAATCTCTTGTACATGCTGCAAGCGGTGTCGCAGGGTTAATCGAAAATGGTGGCAAAATGCGTTTGATCTTGGGCGCTCATGACGTTCCCAAGGAGCTTTGGGAGGCTTACCAAATGGGATTACGGTCAGGCAAAGACATAGTCGAAGAGGTAGCGCGTCGAATCGCTGAAGGATTAGACAAGATTGAGGATGTTTTGGTTAAGAAACGCCTGGAAGCACTTGCTTGGATGTTCAACAAGGGCATTCTAGAAGTTAAGGTTGTCTTGCCTCGTCATGTCTATCTGGGCCAGACTGGCATTTTTCACTACAAGCTTCTGATCTTCAAAGACAAGGAAGGAGACATTATTGCGGCCGAGGGTAGCGCGAACGAGACTGAACCTGCATATACAGTGAATGGTGAACGGATTGTCGTTTTCTATTCTTGGCGGGAAGGTGACAAAGAGCGAGTTGAGGATTTGGTGCAGTCTTTCGAGCGAATTTGGAGGGCTGAACACCCTGATTTTGAGGTCTTCAATCTTCCCGAGGCAGTCTACAGGGCCATCGTGAAGTTCGAGCCGAAATCTGCCCCGTCGCTTGACACGCATGGACCTAAGGCTAAGGTCGTTGCTCACGGTCTGTTGCCGGCCTGCCGTTTTGTGAGAATCTTGCCGCGGGTTCGTTGTTTGGCACATATGGGTCTAGGACCTGTTCGTCTTTATCCTCATCAGGCTCGAGCGGTCAGTTTGGCGAGGGAGCGGTATCCTTTCAGAATCATGTTTGCGGACGAGGTTGGTCTTGGGAAAACGATTGAAGCCGGTGCTTGCATCAAGCTGCTCTGGATGACTGGTTACGTGCGCCGTGTTCTAGTTTTGGCGCCTAAGAATGTGACCAGACAGTGGTGGGATGAACTTCGTGGGAAATTTGGTCTTCCTGCCTATTTGTTCAAGCCTGGGAAGCCTAACATTTTTGTTGCGCCTGATGAGAAGACTTTTCCTGTCTATGGTAATCCGTTCGATGCCGTCGACCTTGTCGTAGCCTCTTGGCATTATGTTAGAGGGCGCAAGGGTTCTGAGCCTGAATTGTTCAAGGCAAGGCCGTTTGATTTGGTCTTGATCGATGAGGCTCATTCAGCACGTGTCACTAGATCCGAATTCACTTCCCCGAGGCCTACTAGGCTTAATGAGTTGGCTATGGCCTTGTCTGCTTTGACCCCACACATTTTCCTTTTGACGGCTACACCTCTGCAGCTAAATGAATTGGAGATGTTGGACTTGCTTCGTATTCTTGGTTTAGGTGGGCCTTGGGTTCATGAAGACGCTTTCAAAAGGTATTACAATGCCATGAACAAGAGTCCACCTGATAGAAACGACGAGGATTGGAATCATCTGTTTGTGCTTGTCTCATGGTTTGCAGGGACGTATTTGGAGGATAGGCACAGAGAAGCTGTTGTCCACCCGTTTTTCAAAGGGTCTGATGCAAAGGAACTCTTGGACATCGTTGCTCATAAGGAAGAGAACACGTTTAGAAATTTTCGGAAACATCTTGATGTTGAGGGTCAGGATAGGTTGGACAGGGTTTTGAGAGGGCTGATGCCTACTTCCTGGTTTATGATCCGCAACACGCGGGATCGGCTCAAGAAGCAAGGCTACGAGTTTCCAGAACGGAAGATTGTGAATGTTGATGTTGCCCTAGATCCGAAGCATGCTGATCTATTGGCTGAACTCAACGATTACCTAGCGAACTATTATGACGAGTACAAGAGTTTTCTGAAAGGTGATGAGCGACGCGGTTTTGGTTTGATCAGGGCTGTATATCATCAAAGATTCGTCAGTAGTTTTGCGTCGGCTTATCAGACCGTGAAACGCAGACGGGAAGCCTTGGAAGCTCTGCTGGAAGGCGATGAGGAACGCCTCCTCAAGTTGGCTTCTGACATGGCGGAGGACGTTGGAGAGGATGTTGATGAAGAAGAACTCCTTGAAGCTATGAGAGCTGCTGTTGAACGAGCTCGTGGCTTGGTTGAGAAAGAACTAGAAAAGCTGAGAAGTCTAGAATCTTGCCTTGTTCCCTACAGCAGAGCCGTGACAGCTATTGATGATCCGAAACTGCGAGAGATTCAGCGTGTCGTTCAGAAATTGCGAGACGAAGGAAGAAAAGTGCTGGTCTTTTCAAAGTTCACCGATACCGTGGACGTGGTCAGGGATTTTCTTGCTCAATGGTTGGGGCCTGACAGGATTGGAACATACACTGGGCGAGGCGGCGAGGTTTGGGATTCCGGGTTGAAGCGTTGGCAGATTTGTGAGAAAGAGGATGTCAGACGGGCTCTTGAGAAACAAGTGGATGTTCTTGTTTGTAGTGAGGCTGCTAGTGAAGGCTTGAACCTACAAGCGGCCAGTGCCATCGTTAATGTGGACATGCCTTGGAATCCCGCAAAGGTGGAGCAGCGTATTGGTCGTGTTGACCGTATCGGGCAGGTTGCCAGCGTTGTTAAGGTTGTTAACGTTTGGTATCCTGACACGTACGAGGCCAAGATGTACAGGGCTCTGTTTGAGCGTCAACATATATGGTGGATCATAGTGGGTCCTGCAAACAGCATCATCGCCCAACGGCTGGTTGAAGCCTTTGAAGGCGGGTTAAGCGGTCAGAACCTGCAAAGACGCATTGTGGAAGCTGTTGAGGAGATTGAGAATAGAAAGGATGAAGCGATCAAGCTGACACGGATCTTCCCTGAGGATATTCCTTTGGAGCTTACGTTCGTTGAGGCAAAGGTTCCTGATGTTTTGGAGCGCTTTGTCCGGTTGAGTTGCGAGGCAATGGGTATGCGACTGGTTCAAAAAGATGATTTGCTGCTCATTGAGCCCTTGGAGAGTTTGCCAGAAGGCGTCAGAGCCTTTGTCAAGGAAGGGATTTCTTTGAAGCCTGGAAGACCTGACGCGCTGGTTCCAGGGCACCCGTTCGTGCAGTGGTTGGCTTCGGAGGTTGAGTTGTTTGCTGATTCTCCAGACAAGGTGCCGTTCAGTGTTTATGGCGTTGGCGGTGATGATGGCTTGTTGGATGTTTACGTAATGAAGTCTGGTGACCGGCCTGTGCGGGTTGGGGATGCTGGGAAGGTTGTGGAGTTGTTTGAGCAACTTGTTGGTTTGGCTAAGAAGGAGAGTTAGCTATGGTTTGTGATTGTGTTGAGCGTTTTCGCAGTATGGCTGAGGAGCGACGTTCTAAGGCGGGTAGGATGTTGGAGATTGATTTGCCTAGGCGGTTGGAGGCGTTTGCGGAGGCCATGCGTTTGGGTGCAGTTCAGCTTGTTGCTAGGCAGTTGTTGCGGGCTGGTGTTTTCAGGGTTAGTCTGGATTTGAACGGTTCACATGATGTGAGCATCGAGTCGGCTGTTGAGGCTATTAAGAGAGTTGTTGCGGCTAGGCCGCGGCTGCAGAAGTTTGTTGTAGAGCATTGGGGTGATTTGGTTGGACAAGCGTCCTATGTTAATCCTGAGAATGTTCTGCCTAAGCGGATTCACAATCGTGAACATTTGAGAGAGACTTTTGGTGGCTACTTAGACAGCAGTTTAGACGGAGCAGAGAGGATGTTGGATCAGTTGGAGGTTTTGGAGAGACGTTTGCCCGTATGGAAGAGTTTCGTGCGTGGGGCTGATGTGCCAAGAGTTGAGCCTGTGATGGACTTTCATGATTCTGAAGTATAATGATCCAGCCGTTCTCCCTTCTTTGGTGCAAATTCTATTGACCTGCCCAACGCAGCTAGTAGCGCCTTTCCTACAGCTGCATCCTTCTGAAAGACATCAATTGATGAATTGCCTGCATATCGCGAATAAGCTTGTAGCACCGTTTGGAAGGGCGATCCTGCTAGGTCCAAGTTTCTTTCTTGCATAAAGCGTTTGACTTCAACCAGACCACCACGTTCGTATTGAAGTATCGCTGCATGGACATGGTCAATGGATGTTTTTAGAGATTTGGGATCGTATGGATTTATTACACCCATTCCTTGTCGATCTCTTGCAGAGAGAATCTTCACACTCTTGCCTTTCTTCTCGATGAGACCATATGTTCCTTTCACATCCAGCGTGTCGAGTGTGACTAATCCTCCAAAAACTGTTGCAAGACGGGCTTCTTCATATTCTGTTTCCGTGTTTGGGAAAGTTGCCAGCAGGTTTATGTATGCAGCGGTTTCTTTGTCAGCTTCTTGAATGCCAGCTTCTTGGAGGAATTTTTCGTTTAATACGTCTGCGACGAGATCCAAGGCTTGTTGAGGCTCCATTTCTTTTCCAGTAGCAGTCTTGACAGGGAAGTAATCTGCGAACTTGCCTAGGACTGGGCCGTAGACGCTCACTTTCAGGTCTGGGCCGTCTATCCCAAGTTTGCTGAATTCCTCAATTCTTCGTTTGGCCACATCCCGAAGTTCTTCAGCTATGTGTTCCCAAATTCCAGGATGGTTTGCTTTTCTTTTTCTACATGTGAGCAAGACTGTGATCTTGAGGACTCCCTTTCCTCGCTTAGCGTACTTGTCCGGCATTTCAGTGTGGACTGGCCAGCTACTAATGAAGGTGAAGTCCGCATTCATCAAAGCTGTTGCAAGGCTACTCCATGCTTCGGCAGTTCGATGGGTAAACATCACAGTCATTACCCCATCGTCCCATAGAACACGATGCATTTCTCTGAAACAAGCTTCCATCTTAGTCTTATAATCCTCTAGAGCCAACTTCTTGGCGCTACGACCCATACCTTTGAATCTCGCGGGATTTGCGACAGCTTCCTCCTCTTTCTCGGTCAAGACTAGTTTGAAAACCTCCGGATAAACATCTCCTAGCAGGCGCTTTAGCCAAACGTAGAAGAAGTCACTGATTTCTGCATACATCACATTCTCAGCATAGGGAGGGTCGACGACTATGCAAGGAACACTCTTGTCGGGTTGTGGGATTCTCGTAGCCGTTCCACAATACACTCTTGGCTTCACCACTTTGTGAGGAAGAAGATGAGTTATTTCTCTCATAGAGCCCAAAACCTTGGATAAGGCCCATTCATATCCGCCGCCTGGAACGAGTTGGTTCCATTCTGCGTAGCTCCACCGGAACGGGAATGCTTGAATGTCCATAGTTCCCCTCACTCCTCTTCCCCCTTGCCAACGTGAGAGTACACTATTGTAGTTTACACAGGTATCAAATACCATTGAAGCGTATGTCAGAACTGCCTCAGTGAAATGGCGTTTACTGATGTCAAGTTGCCCTTTCCGCAATAGATCTTCCTTTGCAAGAAGAAACTTTTCAAGGTAGGTAAGATGACAAAGCAATTGCCTGGGATTGAATAAATCGCACCACCTAGGCATTCCATACTGAATAGGTCGAGTATCGTTCGCCGTTTTTGGAAAATTCTCGATAGGCACCAAGTTCTTGGTCTCCCAGCCTGGCAGCTTTTGAGCCAACATCGATTCAGCTTCTTGAACGGCCTCTTCTTCCTCCAGTGTTGGAGTTCTAAAATTATGTTTGGCTACCTTCGTCGGTATGCTTCTTCTCTTGACGTAAACACAGTAGACTTGGCGTCCCATCAATCCTTTCTGAGCCTCTTGCTTCACTTCCTCGCTAGCTATCACTGTATGACACCTAGGGCATTCTGCTCTTCCACCCTTAACAGTACCCTTGTCTGGATCTAGACCACGTGTGGCAACGCTTCTCACAATCTCGAAAACGCATTTCTCACCCTTTTCTGGAACTATGATCTTCACTGCGATTTTTTCTTTTTCATTGTCAGATTTCACAATCCACCAGGTAGGCGATAACGGTATGGTTAGGCCACATGAATAGCACTTTATCGTGCGCGCCCATAAATACGCGTAAGCTTCTTCACCAGGTTGTCTTGGGAAGAATTTCCCAAGCTCAGCTTTTGCGGCCTCGTGCATTTCCTTGCAGAAACTCTCCACGGCAGGAAACACTTCTTCACCCAAAGAAGCAGGAAATTCCAAGGTTCCTTTCAGACACACAAAAGCAACAGGATTCAAGTCTCCTGCAACGACAGGCAGCCCTAAACGCATTGTTTCAAATGGGATGCTACCCCCGCCAGCCATGGGATCAACGACGAGAGGTGGCTCAGATCCCCAGAGATTTTTCAAGACATCATGAAATTTCTTGATTTCGGCATCTGTGGGCACATGTTCAAAGGCTCTAGCCCAGAAGTACGGGTTTTCATCAAGATGAATCCCTGAAGACTTAGCTTGGGCCAGTTTCTCTTGTGCCCTGCGAAGGTTCACATTGGCCGGGATTCCCATTAACTCAAGAAAACTCTCTCTCGTAATATCTGCGGGAAATAGACTGCCCAGAACAGCCGATCTACTTGTGGCCAAAGGCCGCCTCGCGAACCAGATATGCAAGAAATACAGGGGCGGCAGTGCACTACTGGCACTTCGCTCTCTAACGCTTTCGACACTGACCTCTGTTATTGGAAACCACTTGCCAATCAATAAGTCTCGTGCTTCAATTTCGGTCATGCTCTATTCTCTCCAAACTCTGACCAAACATGTTTTATAATCTTCTGACAATTTAAAGCAGTAACTCGTTAGTCACATGTGATTCAACTATGCCAAAACCAGCTCTTGTACCTATTTGGGACTTTCAAGCGTGTAATCCCAAGCAAGATATTATGGAGGGTAAATATCTTCAAGCTGAACTTGCTTTGGACCTTCATACGATAGCAGAAGGTACTGCCAAACCCCCATATAATACTCCAGACTCTTTCTTTCAAGCTACCCACCCAACCAGCACGCTAAAACGCCTTCTAACGGACACAATCAACCACCTTACAGGGGCAAAACCCATGAACCCCGTCCTCCTCTTCGACGCAGGCTTCGGCGGCGGCAAAACCCACGCCATGGCAGCCATCTACTATGCCATCAAAGACCCGACGAACCCAGAAATCAAGAAACTCCTAGGCAATGCACCACTCCTCAAAAACTGCAGAATAGTAGTCATAGACGGAAGCGCCTACGGCGGAAAAGGCGTCAAGAGAGAACAACATCAATTCAAAACCCTTTGGGCAGACTTCCTCTATCAACTGGGTGAAACTATACTTGCAAAAGAATCTGACACACCCGAAGGACTCCCAGAACGAAAGGACATCACAGAACTCCTCCAGAAACAGCCAACTCTAATACTAATCGACGAAATCCCAAAATACCTCGACTTCGTCAAAGACCAAGCCGAACTTCTAAACAAAGTAAAACACTTCATCCACACCCTTACTCTAGCCGTGTGCCAAACAGAAAACAGCATTCTCATCGTAAGTGTAGCAGGCGACGCTTACATAGACGCAGCAGACGCAGTCCGCCGGGAATTGGCAGAAGCCATGAACATCCTCAACCGCAAAATGCAACCAATCACGCCTGTCCAAAGCCAAGACGTGCCTCACATACTCAAGAAACGTCTCTTCGACAAAATAGACTCAAAAACTGCAGAGACAACTGCTAAAGCATACATCCAACTCTACGAACAGACAAAGGCCCCGGACCGCTACCGCACTGTTGAATACCAAAACCGGATGATCGAAACCTATCCCTTCCATCCAGAACTAATCGATGTTTTGTATGAACGTCTGTCTACACTGCCTGATTTTCAGCGTACCAGAGGAGCTCTACGCCTCCTAGCCCATGTAATCTACAGAATATGGCAACAAAAAGAAAACGATGCCTTCCTAATCCACCCATACCATGTAGACCTTTCCGTTTCAGGAATAGTCGACGAACTCACAACACGTCTCAAGGAAGGCAAGTATGCAAATGCCATAAGTTCAGATGTCTACGCACACGGTGGCAGAAAAGCCAAAGCCCAACAAAAAGACGAAGACTACAAGAGCCACTTCCATGCCCCGTTATTCCTCAGAGCCTGCAACACCATATACCTCTACAGTCTTACGGGCGCCAAAGAAGAAGCAAAAGGCATAGACACCGACGACCTCATCGCCGTCCTAGCGACACCAACAAAAGAAGAACAGATCCAATACTACCGAGACCAAGTACTACCAGCCATCGCTCAAAGCTTCTGGTACATCGAGCCCGTGGGCAAAAGATACGTTTTCAAGAAAGAACCCACCGAAAACCGCATCATAGACCAAGAAAGCCAAAACATCGCCACGCCAAGAATCACGAAAACCGTGTACGAGAAACTACAGGAATTGTTCATAACAAAAGGAAAAGGCCACTTCTTCGTCCAAATCTTTCCAGAAGACCCAAGCAAAGTAACAGATGACATGGGCCTGAAAATAGCCGTCCTAAACCCACTGTTAGGCCACGCAATACCTTCAGAAGAGCATGTTCCAGAAAACGTAGCCCAATTTATACTGAACCGTGATTCAAGAGGTAACCTTCGAACATACAGAAACAACACTTACTTACTTGTATCAAGAGAAGGCGCATGGGAAACACTACGCGATGCTGCCGCAAGACTGGAAGTCGCACGATCTCTCGCTGAAGATCCCGAAAGATATGGCATACCGCATGACAAAAAGAAAAATCTCCAACAAAAAATGGCCACTTATGAAGCAACCGTAAACGACAACATCCGAGCATCATTCACATTCATAGTCTACGCCACGAGAGGTGGCAAGATAGAAGCCAAATCATTCAGACCAAGCGGTTACGGAACAGCTCAACCTGGACAAGAAATCCTGTGGCATGTATTATCCAACATACTTCACAGGGTAACAGACGAGGCATTGGATCCAGACTATGCGAAGACTGAAGTATGGCCCGCTCAAGCCGAAGAAACCACGACAAGAGCTTTCTACGAAAACATACACAAGAAAACTGGCATAGTTCTTCCAGAAAACCAGTCACTATTTGAGCAAACGTTGCTCGAAGGAATCAAAAGAGGAACATGGGTCCTCATACAACAAGACAAAGTCTACGCTCCCGAAAATCTGCCCAGCCGAGTGGTGATAAGCTCAGACTCAAAGCTTCTGCTACCCTGCGAAGCCGGCAGGCAAGGAATAACTGATCAAAGAGGACACCTGTGTCCAAACTGTCACTTGTGGCCGTGTCAATGTGGGAAAAAACCCCAAGAAGGTCCAACACCTGGCTGGACAACAGAAATTCTAGCAAAGGAATGGGAAACCTTCGAAGCAGCACCTCCAAAAGTCCAGCTTGAAGACCTAGAAAAATGGACGCGCCGGGAAGGAATCGACACCGTAACAGAAGCAAGAATAAAAGTTTCCGGCACAACAGACGCAGCAACGCAATTCCGAAATCTAGTTCGGCTGTCAAAAGCTGGCAAGAAGATATCTACAACGGTAGAAATCAAGGCCCGAACATGCCAGACAAACCTTTCGCTCGACGCCACTTTCAGAACTGACGACGCAGGATTAGAAACGCCAGCAGCCAAGATCCTAGACGACATCGGCAGATGGTCACTCCCAGAATTCGAAGGTACGATAACACTCAAAGCCGAAAAAATGCCGATGAACGAAATACGGGAACTCCTCAAAAACACTCTCAAAACAGACGACCCAAAACTAAAACTAGCCCTGGAAATAAAGCCTAAACGTGAAAAATAATGCCCTTCAAATACGTAATCAAATGGCACCGAACTCAACCAGAAAAAATCAGCGTCGAAGCCTACCACAGATACCCACACACAGAAGAAGAAAAACACAAACCAGCATTCACCATCGGCAAAGCCGAAGGCGGTGGTATCCTCGCAATACGCCACGCACTAGAAAAAGCCGCACAAAAAAACCCAACAAAAAAACGAGGCAATAACACATACATCTACCTAACCGAAAATGATCCAGCAGCCTATGAAAATGCCTACAGAATAGGCCTAGCCGCAGCACTCATAGACAAAGCCGAGACACCCCAACAAATCGAAAAAACCACAAAATACACACTGAATGCGACACCTGAAGAAATATGGTTCTGGACAAGCAAACTCCTTGACGACGAAATCAACACCCGCGCACTCGACGCCCTAGCAGTACTGAGCGGCGCCACAGAACCCAACAGCACAAGCCACCCAACCAAACAAGGCAAACCAAAAATCCAAGCCCCAAGAAAGGGCACGTTCTGGCCCATGGTTCGACAACGCATGAAAGAAAAAGCAATACAGCTCTACCTGAAGGACCACCCAGAAACACAGGCCCTGCCAGAGTTGAAGCAGCTTCGAAAGACCAGTTACATGCAGGAAGCAAAGACACTAGTTTTGAAGGAAATGCAAGCAGAGAAAAGAAAGGTCTAACCGCAAGGATCACAATGCTTCCGCCTGCCCCATTTTCGTACTTCTAGTTTGATTTCAGAGTGCATAATGTGCTTGATGTTTGATTTCTTGACTAAGAGCTTTCATGAAATTTTAAATAGCATAAACGGTGATATTCGATGCGAGGCTACTTAGAATGCGAACTGATAACGCCCGAGTGATCACTCACGTTTCTGTACGTCTGCCGTGGCATGATAGAGCCTGGGATGGATGCGCCTGTGACGACCCAGCAAGCAATTGGTATTGTGGCGGTTTCCATTCAGTGAATGCCGAAAGGACAAGAACAAACAAGTTTGTGGACCCCAAGGGGAAATGCCAATCCCTGGAAGAAAACGGCAATGTTGCCGAGAAGCCACCATGCACGGAAACGATAAATGTCTTCGGCGAGAAAACCATCCCACATACACATATCCCACCTAGCTTCCTCCTAAGAGGGGGTACAAGACCCAGAGATGAGGAACTGCCCGCTCATTCTTCTGGCACATGGAATTTTGAGGACATGTGGGACGACAACAGCAATCCTCGTCCAGCATCTGAGAGAAAGAAGGCTGCTCAAGAATTCTTCAGTGCATTGAAAGAGGGGGAGAGTCTTATCTTTTATTACTGCAATTATGACAATCCTGTTACGGTTGATACCCAACAATACTTGCTGGTTGGAATAGCCCGTCTGAAAATGAAACGACCCGACCTCGTGTATTGGAAGGAAATTCCACCTCATCTGGCCCAAAAATACGGAGATTTTGTTTGGTCGTGGCTGCTGCAAAATGGCTATCCGGAAGAAGGAGTCCGCATTCCCTATCAAGAATATCTGGCCAAAGGAAAAAGACCAGAAGACCTTCAGGACATAGCCGTCATTATAGGGGAAGACCTCGCTCGCCGTTTCAAGTATGTTAGTCGGGACCTGACAAATGACGACGCAACATTACTAATAGAAGAAACGATACGTGCGCTCAAACAAGTCAAGAGAGATGGAATAGTAACTGGCAAGAACTGCAATTGGGACCGACAAATCGAGTGGCTTGACAGCATTTTCCGTGAGTGCTGGAAGAAACGTGGTCGATATCCTGGTTTGGCCTCCACGTTGGATTATTGCGGCCTCAGGAACCCCGGCATGTACCTCAAAGATCTGCTCTCCAATGTAGGATCTGAAGACGTTCGAGACTACGTGTTCTCGAGACTCGAAATCGAATCAAGCAAGAAAACAAAAATTAGCAAAGAAGAGGTAGAGTTGTACGCGTCTGCAACAGATCGTTACAACGCACTTAGCCCCATAGTAAGAAAGCTCTGCAAAGAGAGACTCCCATTATTTGATCTTACGGACAAGCAGGTCAGGAATATTCTGGGAGACCATCGCGGTGACTTTGGGATTGTCTCCAGTCTTGATACAATTCACGAAAACCCGTATTGTGTCTGTGAAGAGTATGTGGGTTCGGATATTGAAGATCGTATTGGATTCCATCGCATTGACAACGGAATGCTTCCATCTCCCGAGCTTGGGAACATCGGCGAGACCACATCGCTGGACGACCCACGACGCCTTCGGGCGATCATGGTAAAAATGCTGGAAAGCGCCGGAGACGATGGAAATACTTTCATGGATCGCCAAGATCTGCTAGCAGAGATCCACAAAAAACATGAAACATCAGGAAGAAAAGGCCGTTTTCTATTCGATGAAGCCACGTTCATTCAAAACAAACCCCTTTTCACCCAAAAACTAGTCATGGACCAAGTCGGGGGACTTGAAGCGGTCTTCCTGAAAAGATTGCACGACGCAGAACGAAAAATCAGAGAAGAAACTGTTCAACTCATGAAAGAAGAACCCTTGCAACCATCCAAGCGGAAGTGGGAAAAAATAATTCTAGAAGGGTTCAAGGAACAAGGAATCAAAGTGAAGCCCATCAAAGAGGCTCTTGAAGAGCAGGTTAGGGCATTAGAGATTCTCTACCGGACAAGATTTGGCGTGCTCACTGGAGGAGCCGGAGTCGGAAAGACAACGGTTCTATGGGCCTTTGTAAGAGGTGTTCTTGAATTGGACCCGAGTCACGTCTTCCTCTTGCTTGCGCCCACCGGCAAAGCTTCTGTAATCATGAGACAGAAGGTCGGATTCGAAGCAAGAACAATTCATTCTTTCCTGATGCAACATAAATGGCTGAACCCAAAGAACTGGACTCTGCTTCCTGAAGGCGGGCGAAAGGCAGGCGGGTACAAGACGGTCATAATTGACGAAGCATCGATGTTGAATGTCGACCTCATGGCTACACTCTTCAGAGCTCTAAATTGGAACGAAATTGAAAGACTAATTCTGGTCGGCGACCCAAGCCAGCTTCCGCCTATTGGTCCTGGAAAACCATTCGCTGATACTCTAGGTTACTTGCACTCTGACCACAAAAGAAAGGAAAAACATTTGGCTGAACTGACCTTCAACTGTCGCCAAAGTCAAGGGAGCCTAATCGCTAGACTAGCAGCCCATTATGCGCGTTCTGAAGAAAGCCCGGACGAGGAGATATTGTGGAGATTAGACCGGAAGAAGCCAAACAACAAACAATCCAAGAAAATTAAGAAAATACCGAAAGAAGACTTGGTTGTCCATTACTGGCAAAACGAAGATGAACTGCTCAGACTGCTGCAAGAAGTTCTCCTTACGGCAGAGATAGAAATTGCAGAAGCGAAGGAAATCAAACCATCGAAAAAGATTGAAAAACTGGATGAACTCTTCGACTTGATTCACGGACTGAACGAGCTAGAAGCCTCCAAGGACCTAGAAGCCATTCAGATCATATCTCCTTTCAGACACAAAGCTTCAGGAGTGGACCCCCTCAACTTCTTCGTTCAGCGTCTTCTACGCGGCGATGAGACAGTTCGGAAATTTGCAGTGAATGGATTCGTCTTCAGAGACAAAATCCTTCAGGTTCGAAACTATTGGTATCGAGCTTATGTTCATGGTGCCAGCGCCCCCAACCGATACATCCAGAATCAAGACACCTATGTCCCAAATGGTTCAATTGGATACGTTTTTCCTTGTAGAGTCAGTGATACCACTATACAAGCAAAGTTTCCTAGAGAATTCGTTAGGTACTCATACTATCTCACCAAGAAACAATGCGAGGAAAACCTTGAATTGGGTTACGTTCTATCTGTCCACAAGTCACAAGGCAGCCAATTCACGAATACTATCCTCGTAATGCCCTCTGAAGAATCCGACTTTCTCAGTCGGGAACTGTTATACACAGCATTGACGCGCGGACAGGGCAAACTGTATCTGCTACTTGAGAAAGACGCGCGCATAATGAAAGATCGTTTGTGGATCGGCCATTCCGAGATTCTTCGAAGAAACTCGGCTCTTTTCAGAACCGCCAAAGGCGTTCCAAAGGAAGGATTCAAAACGTATCTGCCTGAGAATCTGATTTATGAAGCGCTCCCAGGACAACTTGTACGCTCGTACGGCGAGGTTCTGATTTCACAAGCCTTAGCCAAGGCGGGGATACCTTTCTACTACGAGAAAGCGCTACTTTCAAAGGACAAAAAAACGTTCCGCATTCCTGATTTCACGCTAACGTACAAGCGCAGGACTTACTTCTGGGAACATCGAGGAATGCTTGACGATCCTCAATATGCCAAAGACTGGACGAACAAAGAGAAATGGTACAGGAAAAACGGCTACGAGGATCAGCTTCTGATCACGCCAATAGAAGGTGTGGGCTTTGAGCAATCAATTCGATCTATCTTGGAGGATCGCCTCGGAGTAACAGTTGATCTGAAAGGAGCTTGAGCCAAGCGTGCTCTACATCTGGATTGTAGAATTGCCCTAGCACGCATTATTCCTTTCTCAGTCTGTCTAGTATTGATTCACATTTCTCAAGAGCACAAGTTGACCGTTACGGAGAATCAGCCGTGCATTATTCCGTTATAAACACCGCGCGCCCAAGACTTGTCAACAGTGCTCTATTTATTCTCTAGATCTCTTGTTAACTGCTCGTCCCAGCATCCGAAGCACATTCCATCACAGTCTCCGCAATCTTCTTCGTCAATCTCTCGACCACAAACGGAGCAATGATGTTTCTCTCGTTTCCGTTGATCCTGTTCTTGGTTTTCCCTGTTCAACTTTGTCGACCTGACTGTTAGAATTCTATCTCAAGCTCTAAACGTTTATGAACTGTGGATCGATAATTTCACTATCTCTTTTGGAGCATCCACACGGTTCGTGTGGGATTCGCGTGCTTGGTGTTCTTAAGATCGTTTGTAGGTCTGGACTAGATCGTCTGTGTAACCCAAGACATGCATTGCATCCCTTATTTGATGTTTGACTCTGGAGATCTTCTCTTTGTCAGAGAAAGAGTCATTTTCCAGAACTTCCAAACCATGTCTCAGGGCTTGCAGAACCGTCTTGTAATGCGGTTTTAGGTCTTCAATCTTTTCTTCGGTCATTTTGCCACCTCCGACAACTCTTGACGCGCACTCTCCGAAAACAATGGGTTGTCTTGTTCACTTAAAATGTATATGTAGTAAACCTTTCCATGGCTAATCCGCGTAGCCAAGTTCCGCGTGCTAAGCTTAGATAAACAAGATCTCAGAACTCTCCCCGCTCAGCTCTCTCTATGTTCTCTTTTACTCTAATTGAATATTCTTCCCTCTTCTGGACACTACTCAGCATGTACATTTCCAGCAAATTGCGAATCTTTATCAACTCTCTCTCCTGCAATGTCAACTTCAATTCGCTTCACCTCCTCTTAACGTGCGCGTCAAATTCACGCGTTGCAAGACTCTTCAAAATTCATCGACCGATTCCCTCACCTGGAGACTCTTCTTACGCTTATATTGGAATCTCTATTTTTCTTACATATTCACTTGCGTTATTGATAATCCATTGAGTAAAGTCACCAGTTGCTCTGGCCAGTTCAAACCATTTCCGTGAAGGATGCCAAAGCTTGACAAAGTCTGCATCACCATCAAACTGCATAAGAAACCGCACTTTTCCACCGTGCTGTGAATGCGTCCATACGAAACCTTCCTCAGATGTTTTCCACGTCCCTTTAGCCCCAAATTCCTCTCTTATATCATTAGCCAAATCTTTGAACCAGTTCTTTTCCTTAACCTTTCTTCTGAGATAGACTTTTATTTCAACCAATCCTGTTTTCACCCTAAAATGTAACTCTGTGACCACGATTATTAGTTTTTTCATTCTGAAGCGCGCGAGACACTATAATGTAATATGGATTTCCAATTCAGAAGTGACTAATCCTGAGACTGCAATCAATGAATCAATTTAGGGTTGAAGTATCTTGGGCGCTCCAGAGTTGGACACGAACACTGTAGAAAGAATACTGTCTCAACCTGCAAGACTGTCAATCGATCAGACAGATGCAGTCTTGTCCAAAGCGCGCTATAACCGCGTGATTGCTGGAGCCGGCGCAGGCAAAACTGAGACTTTGACTCGTAGAATTGCCTACCTTGCTTTAGCAGATGAGGTACCACCGTCTTCTATCGTAGCTTTCACATTCACCGAGCGAGCCGCTCGGAGCATGAAGAGCCGCATCTACCAAAGAGTGAACGAGTTGAAGCCAAGTAAACTCAACGTGCTAGGCGAAATGTACGTCGGTACGATTCATGCATACGCTAAAAGAATCCTCGACGACCATTTCCGATACGGAAACTACAGTGTCCTCGACGAAAATCAAGAAATGGCCTTCTTAATGAGACACGGGTGGGACCTTAACCTGAGAGATTACCACCCGAACTATTCCGAAAGCTGCAGAGTCTTCTTGAGAACTGTAAACATGGTCTGGGATGAAATGCTTGACAGAAAGACGCTCGAGGAGAGAGTGCCAGGCTTTTTTGATCGCTTGGTTCTATATGAGAACCTGCTTGATAAGCATAGGCTGTTGACCTTCGGCAGAATGATACTTCTGGCGGTTCTGAAGTTGAAAGAAGCACCTGAAACACTGAACTATGTCAGACATCTGATCGTGGACGAGTACCAAGACATAAACCAAGCTCAAGAAGAGCTGATAAGCCTCGTGGGAAGTCACGGTGAGATATTTGTGGTCGGCGACCCGCGGCAGAGTATATATCAATGGCGAGGATCGGATGAAAGGTTCTTCGAATCGTTCTCAGAGAGGTTCAAAGAAGCGAAAAACGTCACAATAAGAGAGAACCGCAGAAGCAGCAAGAAAATAGTCGCGAACGCGAACAGGTTTGCAGGCACGTTCCAACGAAGATATGAACCGATGCAGCCTACAAAGCACGAGGAAGGGCTCATTGGCACTGTCTGCCACAGTAATCCTGTCTATGAAGCAAAATGGATCGCAGACCAGATAGAAGACCTCGTGGCAAACCGGGGCCTAAAGTATTCTGACATCGGATTACTTACCAGAAGCGTCAGTCTTGCAGCAGCACTGCTTGTTGACGAGTTCAAGGCTAGAAGAATCCCCTACATCGTAGGTGGAAAGGTGGGCTTGTTTAAAAGGGACGAAGCGAAAGCGATGGGCTGCATTTTCTCGTGGTTCTACGAAGACGGTTTCTGGGTCGAAGATCCATGGAAATGGAATGAAAAGATATCAGGTGATCGTCTCCTAGAAGCTGCTCTTCAATTCTGGAGAGCTGCTTATAATCGCATCGTTCCAGCAGATGCCGAAACAAAACTCCGGAAGATCAAGGGAGACCTCAATTCTACGCCCTCTTCCTACCGCAACTTCACAGCAATCTACCACGACGTGCTGGACCTTCTCGGATTCAAAGAACTGGATCACGAGAACCCGAATGATGCCGCATTGATGGCCAACCTCGGCAGATTCCATAATTTGCTCACCGACTACGAAACCGCCAACAGAATTGGAGGCAGGACTCCGCACTGGAAACAAGACCTCCAAAACCTCTGCTGGTTCATTAACAGCTATGCTTCCCAAGCCTACGATGAACAACCGTCAGACAACATACGCGGCATAAACGCTGTCCAAATCATGACCATCCACCAAGCCAAGGGGCTTGAATGGCCCGTCGTAATACTGTTTTCAACTGTTAAGAACCGATTTCCAACCAGAAGCGTCGGCAGGAAACAAACGTGGTGCAACATGCCACGAGACATGTTTGACGCTGAAAGATACGAAGGAAGCGAAGAAGATGAACGACGCCTGTTCTACGTCGCCATCACGCGGCCTAGAGACACCTTAATAATAAGCTACTTCGCTCAGGAAAATGGCCAAGTCAAACGAACCCCTTTCATTGAAGACATGGATCTTGGACTTGCGACTCGTCTACAACCTGTTGCACTTCCGCCAATGCAAATCGGCCCAGCACAAACATCGGATGAAATGCTCACCTTCTCAGCCAGCGAAATAACCGCATACACAAGATGCCCCTACATGTACCTGCTCAGGGAAGTCTACGGCTATCAACCACAACTGAACGAAGCCATCGGATACGGCAAAGGCGTACACTTTTGCCTCAGAAGGGCCGTAGAACTCGTGAAAAGAGAAGGACAAAGCCCGATCGCAGCTGCTGCAACGGCAACTGACGAAGACTTCTTTATGCCCTACGCAGGAGGTCAGGTCCTAGAAAACTACAAGAAAGGCGCAAGGGAAGCCGTAATGCTTTATGCAAGAAACCACGCAGTAGACCTCGGCGAAAGCAGCGAAGCCGAATACAGAATTGAATTTCTTATCCACAATGCAACGGTGATGGGAAGGATCGACGTCCTAGAAAACAAGGAAGTCAGAGACTACAAAACGTCTCATGACTACCTTGAACCGAATGAAGTTGCAATGCAGATCAGGATCTATGCCGCGGGTTTGAGAAAACTGGGAAGACAAATCGACAAAGGGTCCGTCGCGTACTTGTCAAGTGAAAATGTCAATATTGAAGCCATCGACGTAAGTGAACCCACCGTGGAACACACCGTGAAAGAAGCGGAGAAAATTGTAGAAAACATCATAGACGGGCGTTTCACTCCGAAACCAGGAACGAGTTGCCAGAAATGCGACCAAGGACCAATCTGTCGATGGAGACACATACTAGCAAAAGGCGCACTGGCCATCTAGAAAGTAGCATTTCACCGCATTGAACTAATACGTCTCAACAAAACTATTAGCGATGCAATTTGGAAGTGATGAACAAAATAGATGTTCCCCTTCACCGTCCACAGAAGGTTCACCCGCAAACTGACTAATAATCAACTCCGGCTCAACCCACGTACCATTAACCTTAACTGACCTGAAAATCGCCGGCGAACCCAAATACGTCCTCGTAAACCAAAGCTCCTTCCCATCCTGCGTAACATACGGCCAACCCTCATCGCCCACCGTGTTAACAGCCGCAACGTTCTAAGGCGTCTACCATTCACCGTTCACCTTAGCGCGCGCTACTTGCCAAATGTTGTTCTCAATGGTGTTTTGCGGAAATCTACATCGCAATACCTTCCCCAATACTAAAAGTCTTTACGCAATCATCGAGCACGTTATTCATGAAAAGCCTTTTCAGATACTTGTTGTCAAACTTCTAGCGGTTTGTGGCTTGTCAGAGGCGTTGAGTGTGGAGGAGATCCTGCACCAGGCAGAACGGTTGGAGAAGAATTATGATTGGTATGGAGCAGCAGAGTCATATGAAAAGGCACTTGATCTGCTGCCTAAAGATGATTCTTCAAACAGAGGCAAGATTCAGGAATGTTTGGGCTATGCTTTTTTTCAGGCAGCATTTCAGTCTGAAAGCAATGTTGAGTTTCAAAAAAGGCTGAATCAAGCTGTTCATGGCTATGAGAATTCCAAGGAAACATATCTGAAGTTCGATGAGTCAAAGAAGAAAGGGATAGTTCTTCGCTGTGAGTCAATGATTGCATACTCAGGTTATTGGCTTGCTTCGAATGTGCTTGATAAGAAAAGGCTCATTGATGAATGCTGGCGACTGACATGCGAGTGTCTGAAGGCTTTCGAAGAAGGCGGAGACCCTTTGGAGTACGGAAGGACCTTCAACAGACTATCAATGAGCGCCCTGTTCGGGTTTTTTCTCGATTGGAATGTTCAATCGCGTACGAAGACACTAAAAGAAGCAACAGAGCTTGGAGAGCGCGCGATACTGTGCTTTTCAACCTTCAAAGATTCCTTTGAACTTGCAAACGCCTATACTAAGACTGCCGTTTTCGGCAAAACTTTTGCGAATTATTTCCAAGGTCTGGACGAACAGGAAGGTTCCAATCGCAAGTTTCTCAACTATTGGGAAAAAGCCAAGAAACTTTCCGAAGAGACAGCCATGGTCCAATTGTTGTATCCTGTTTTCGGACCTCACGTCTTGTTCGGTCTGGAGGGTACAGAAGAGGCATTAACGAACTATGGGAAAGCGTTGGAGTATGCGCAGAAGACAGGAGACAGGTTCTTCGTTGGGTGCGCGTTAGATTGGCTTGTATACCACACTCGTTGGAAGACAAATGCCACCGAAAATCCTGACGAAAGGGAAAGACTCAACAGGGCTGCCCTGCAATATGCTGAAGAAGCAAGATACGAGTTCTCTAAAATATCTTTCACAAGTCCACGCACTGACTACGCATGGATAGAAGCACCGCAGGTTGAATACTACTACGAGTCAGCTTCCACCGAGGCAGATCCAGGCAAAAAGCGTGATCTACTGGAAAAAGCTGTGGAAGCCGCGTCACATCTGATGAAGCGGGCTGAAGATTCCAAATATCCAGAAAGCTTGTTCTACGCTAACCATGTGTTTGGTCTAGTGCTTCCAAGGCTAGCTACTATAGAGGCGGACCTAGACAAGAAGAAAGAGCTCCTTCAAAAAGCGCTCAAACACAGGATGGAAGCCCTTAGATTTACTGAACATTTTACACCTTTCGTTCTATGGAATCGTGGCATAGAACTTAGCTCCTTAGCTAGAACGAAGGCCAGACTGGCCGAATTGGTTGAGGATTCTGAGACCAAGAAGAGACTTTTCCAAGAGGCAGTTATAGATTTGGAAAACGCATTGGGATATGCCGCCAAAGAGTTGGCACACTATGAGCAGAAAGGTTCAGCTCGCTCACTTTATCCCACTATAGCACGCGACCAATTCGTACATGGAAACCTGCTAATTCGCCTTTACGAGTTCACTTGCGACAAGGAACACCTCAGAAAAGCCGTGGAAGCATTTGAGGATACTGCTGAATCATATGAAAAATCGGAGAATGCGAGCCGGGTTGCTGAGGCATATTGGAAAAGCGCCCAAGTATATGACACTCTGGGTCAGCATCTGAAGTCTGCTGAAAGCTTCACCAACGCCTCAAAGTATTACGAAAGGGCTGCAAACAAGATTCTTCAATTGAGAGACTTCTACGACGACCATGCACGCTACATGCAAGCTTGGTGTGAAATCGAAAGAGCCAGGCATCATCACGCAAGACAGGAATATGGCTTGGCAGAGGAACACTTTGAAAAGGCTGCAACCATACACAAGTCTTTGAAACAATGGAGCTACATGGCTCCAAACTACTCCGCTTGGGCCCAAGTCGAACACGCAGAAGAATTGAGCAGGAGAGAACAGAGCGAAGAAACCATCCAAGCGTTTCAACAGGCGGCGAGGCTGTTCCAGCAAACCAAGACCTCACTTCAGACAGAACTCTCCGACATCGAAAACCTGAATGAAAAACAAGTTGCAGACAACATGATCGAGGCAACCGATCTGAGGAACCAGTACTGCGTGGGAAGAATTGCTTTGGAGGAAGCCAAGATCTTCGACAAGAAGGGCGACCACTACTCAAGTTCAGAGAGATACGATTCGGCAAGCAGAATCTTCGAGGAAATAACCAAGGCATTAAAATCAGAACAAGACAAGAAAGAACTGAAACTCATAACCACTCTTTCTCAAGCTTGGGCCAAGATGACTGAAGCAGAAGCTGAAGAATCACCAAAATTATACGCAGAGGCATCTCGACTCTTCGACAATGCCAAAGAACTCAGTCCAACCGAGAAGACCAGGATGCTGGCATCAGGTCATAGCCACTTCTGCAGAGCGCTTGAAAAAGGAATAGAATTTGCAGACACAAAGGAACAAGTGCTGCACGATGCTTTTGTCCAACACTTAGAAATCGCTTCTAACTATTATGTAAAAGCGGGCTTCCGGAACGCTTCAGAATATGCCAGAGCCACTAAGTTGCTGTTCGACGCTTACGCGTTTATGGACAATGCCCAAAGGGAAACCGACCCTGAGAAGAAGGCAAAGCTCTGTATCATGGCTGAAAAGGTTCTGCAAACATCCGCAGGTTCATTCATGGTGGCCGAACATCCGGAAAAAAGAGAACAGGTACTGAGGCTTCTGGAGAAGGTGAAAGAAGAACGAGAATTGGCCCTGTCTCTTAGTGATGTATTGCACGCACCCACAATCGTTTCAACAACGAACGCTTTCACCACTCCCACTCCTAACCAAGAAAACTCCGTTGGCCTAGAAAGATTTGAGAACGCTGACGTACAGGTGAACGCAATAGTCCGCAAAAAAGAACTCAAGGTCGGCGAGGACTTTGAATTTGAGATAGAACTTGCTAACGCTGGAAAGGGTTCAGCTCTCCTGATTAAACTCATGGGAATAATCCCTGAAGGTTTTGACCTGAAAGAGAAACCCGATA
>Ga0315279_10003058_pt1 | contig 24009 bp, 23 predicted proteins | sample YL17G06_20_MG_FD_203694 | JGI IMG/M metagenome (GOLD analysis project Ga0315279, IMG submission 203694) | Sediment microbial communities from Yellowstone Lake, YNP, Wyoming, USA - YL17G06_20 | ecosystem: Environmental > Aquatic > Freshwater > Lake > Sediment | place: USA: Wyoming | collected...
CGATATTTTCTACAGTGACAAGGATTACGAACAGGAATGTGACTTCATACAGGAGATATTCAAGAAGTACTCGTCTTCTCCCGTTAAAAGCATATTAGATGCCGGCTGTGGTACCGGAGGCCATTCCATTCCCTTGGCTTGCCGAGGCTACAATGTGACCGGTATAGATGCTTCGCCGGTCATGATACGAAAGGCAAGGGAGAAAGCCAAGGAAACTGGCGTCAATTCTACTTTCCATTCTCTGGATATCCGCGACTTCGACCTCAAAAAGAAATTCGATGCTTGTGTCAGCATGTTCGCTGTCCTCAACTATCTTACTGAGACCAAAGATATCCTGAAGGCACTGGAAAATGTTAGTCGCCATCTAAAGCCCGGTGCCATCTTCATTTTTGACTTCTGGAATGGGCTGGCGGTATTAAGGATATTGCCCTCGGTTCGAGTTAAAGTGGTAGAAAAGGACGGAATGAGGGTCATCAGGACTGTGCACCCTGAGATGGATGCACTTCATCATATTTGCAGAAGCCACTACCATATCCTGGTGACAAAAGGCGACAATATCCTCGACGAATTCAAAGAAACCCACGTAGTGAGATATTTCTTTCCTCAGGAGATAGCGCATTACCTCGATGACGCGGGCTTCGAACTGCTGAGGTTTTGTCCTTTCCTCGATTTAAAAGGAACAGCGGATGAGAACGAATGGAATGTCACTGCCATAGCCAGAGTGAGGGAGTAGTAAATGAGCGATGAAGAGACCTTCGGCAAGGAATTTTTCGACGGGGGCAAAAAGGAGCCCTGGTTCTACAGGGCATATAGTTTCGATGAGCACTATCCTTTGTTTCAACTCGTGTCCCTGGGCGTAAAGATGCATTTTAATCCCAAAAGGGTGCTGGATGTTGGCTGCGCTAAGGGGTTCATGGTCAAGGCTTTAAGAGAGCAGGGAGTAGAAGCATGGGGAGTCGATGTCAGCGAGTATGCTCTGTCAGCTGCGCCTGAAGATGTCCGTGAACATCTATATAGGGTAGACCTGAATAAAGAGGCTCTGCCGTTTGCCGATGAGTATTTCGACTGTGTGACTTTTCTGGGTACCATAGAGTGCCTGGACGACTACAGCCAGGTTCTTAGCGAGATAAGGCGGGTAATGCAGCCGGGCGGCGGTCTCTATTTGAGGACAGCCTACAGGACAGACCCGAAGGACACAATCCGAAAGAATGTGCACAGCCGCGGCTACTGGCTGAAGGAATTCCGCCGTTACGGGTTCAAGTTCCAGCCGACATGGGAGGGCCCACTGGCCAATCAATGGAGCTACGGGACGCTCCTCTTCGAAAGGAGATAGGATGATACCGGTATGTGAGCCTCTGCTTACGGGTAAGGAGTTGGAGTATGTCACCGACTGTCTGAAAACGAACTGGATTTCCTCTGCCGGCAAATATATCGCCGAATTTGAGAAGGGGTTCGCTGCCTACTGCGGCTCGAAGCATGGCATAACTACCACCAGCGGCACTACAGCGCTTCACCTTGCTCTCGCCGCTCTCGGTATCGGCAAGGGCGATGAGGTAATAATCCCTACCCTTACTATGGCGGCCTGCGCCTTTTCGGTCATCTACACAGGCGCTAAACCCGTGCTCGTTGACTCGGAGCCCGAGACTTGGAATATGGATGTCGCTCAGATAGAGCGGAAGATAACACCGCGTGCCAAGGCGATAATGCCCGTGCATATTTACGGACATCCCTGCGATATGGACCCGATAATGGATATCGCGCGAAAGCACCATTTGTATATTGTGGAGGACGCCGCGGAAGCACATGGGGCTACATATAAAGGGAAGATGGCGGGAGGCATGGGAGAGGTAGGGTGCTTCAGCTTTTATGCCAATAAGATAATTACCACCGGCGAAGGTGGAATGATGGTAACTAATGACGAAAAGGTGGCTGACAGGGCCAGAAGATTCAAAGACCAGGCGTTCTCCCGCGAACGGAGATTCCTTCATACCGATATCGGGTTCAATTACAGGATGACGAATATTCAGGCAGCTATAGGTTTGGCCCAGCTCGAGAGCATAGACCGCTTCGTGGAAATGAGACGGAAAAACGCCCAACTATATAACAAGCTGCTCAAAGGTGTGTCAGGGCTAACTTTACCCAAGGAGAAGAAATGGGCCAAGAACGTTTACTGGATGTACTGCATCGTGGTTGAGGACGATTTCGGCATGAGCCGCGATGACCTGATGGCGTACCTGCGTCAGAAAGGGATTGACACCAGGACCTTCTTCATCCCCATGCATGTACAGCCAGCCTTCAAGAATATGGGGCTGTTCGAGGGAGAACACTATCCGGTAAGTGAGCAGCTAGCGAGGAAGGGCTTGTACTTGCCTTCTGGATCGGGGCTGACCGAGGAGCAGATAAAATCTGTTTGTGAAGCGGTTATGGAGGCCAAGAAGTCCAAGGGTAAGTAGGTATGAAAATAGGGATTATGACCCGGTGGAATATGTTTTCGGGGCAGTCGTCCCACGCTGAGCCTATCGCACATGCCTGGCTGGAGATGGGACACGAGCTCAAGGTATTTGCCCCGAAGGGTTTGGATACGGCTCTGCTCTACGGCCCTGATGAGCCTTTTGTCCACAGATGCTTTGTGCAGGACGTTTGGGGACAGAGGGAAAACAAAGACTATTTTTTCGACCCGAGACCGTACCTGGGGGAGGACTACGAAATATTCCTGATGGAGATGGCATATCTCATGCCTATGCCTGAGATGCTGGCGATATTCCCTCAAATCAGGAGGAAGGCCAAAACCGTACTGGTGGTTCATGAGACGGGACTGCCTCCTGACCCCAACTGGTATAAGTTCGAATGGGATGCCATCGTCTGCTTCGACGAGAGGTATAAAGCTTTCATGGCCGAAGCTTACCCTGAGGAGAAGATTGCAGTCATTCCCTATCCCTGTCATCCTCCGCAGCATGGAGACAAGAAACAGGCGCGATTGAGACTCAGCCTGCCTTTAGACAGGAAGATTGTGTTCGCTTACGGTTTCAATATCGTCCACAATCATGTTGAGCTTTTCCCGGTAATGGAGAGCCTGTCAAAAGACTATCCTGTCCTGCTGTTCTTGCTTACGCACCATGACTGGACAAAAGTGGAGCCAAAGCCCGGCTTCCTTATGCTCAGGGATGAGATGCCCGACAACGAAAAGCTCTATACCTATCTTCATGCCTGCGATGGCTATGTCAACTATGTCGGAGGAACAGAGTATAAGATACAGGGCGTCGGGGTCTCCTCCTCCGTTGCTGCCTGTCTGGGTGCGGGGCGGCCTGTACTCGTGCCCAGCTACTGCAACTTTTTTGACCTCTCGGGAAAAGAAGTCATCAAATATGGCAACCTCCCGGAACTGGAGCAGAGGCTGCGGGACGTGTTTGAAGGTGCCAGCTATGTGAAGGAAAGCCTGGCAGCGGCAGAGGAATATGCAACCAGGAATTCCGGATTTGAGATAGCGAAACGGTTCATTCAACTCTTCGAGAAGGTTTCGCGTAAGTCTTTCCATCCAGCGAGAGCTTCCTATCCCCGAGCGTCATAGCTCAGCGAGCCTGCTATGGGTTAACCACGAATAGGGTCAACATAAGGTCATCCTTGACATTTCCCCATCATGACTACAAGATAGATTAGATATGAAAATAGCTATGATGACCAGGTGGAATGTGCCCTCGGGGCAATCGTCCCATGCAGAGCCCATAGGGCGCGCCTGGATGGAAATGGGACATAAGCTGAAGGTGTTCGCCCCTGCTGGCATGGACCTCTCCTTGATTTATCAACAGGATGAGCCTTTTGTGCGTCGCTGCTATATGCAGGATATCTGGGGTGAAAGAGAGCGCAGCGACTATTTTTTCGACCCGCAACCTTTTCTGGAGGAAGACTACAACATATTCCTGGTAGAGATGGCTGCAATCATGCCCATGCCAGAGCTTTTGAGTATATTCCCTCAAGTCAAGAGGAAGGCGAAGACCATACATGTAGTTCACGAAACGGGATTGCCCAAAGACCCTAACTGGTACAAATTCGACTGGGATGCTATCGTCTGCTTCGATGAGCGGTATAAGGATTTCCTGGTCAAAGCCTTTCCCAGAGAGAAGCTAGAAATCATTCCATTCCCATGCCACCCTCCCGCGCATGGGGACAAGAAGGCAGCGCGTAGATTGCTCGGCCTTCCCTTAGACAAGAAGATTGTATTCGCCTACGGTGCTGATAGCATCTATTTCCATATTGACCTTCTGCCTGTCATGGAGAAATTGGCCAAGGATTATCCTGTCCTCTTCCTGCTGCTCACCCATCATACCCAGACCGCTGTGCCGGAACTGAAGTCGAAGCCGGAGTATTTTATGGTCAGGGATGAGATGCCTACAGACGACAGGCTTTACACCTATCTCCACGCCAGCGACGCATATATCTACTATGGCAGGGTAAGTATAGACGGCGTTGGGGTCTCCTCATGCGTTACGACGTGTCTGGGAGCAGGACGGCCTGTGCTTGTGCCCGCCTACTGCAACTTCTTTGACCTTGCGGCTAAGGAAATCATCAAATATAGCGACTTCCAAGACCTGGAACAGAAGCTGCGGTATATCTTCGATGGTGCCGGGAGCGTAAGGAAAAGCCTGGTGGCAGCTGAGGAATATGCGGCTCGATATTCTGGCCCTGAAATAGCGTCGCAATTTATTGAACTTTTTGAGAGAGTCAGAGGAGAGCGCAGGGCAAGACAGCCGAAGCGGAAAAGTTTATAATAACATTGTAGGGAATGTGTGTCTGGCAATCGAAGCGCCTTTGTGATTTTTGAGGGGAGGGCTGAGTGAAGGTTTTAGGAATCATGGGAAGCCCGAGGATAAAAAGCAATACCGACCTGTTGCTGGATGAGGCATTGAGGGGGGCTAAAAGCCTGGGCGCTGATGTGGAAAAGGTTGTAGTAGATAAGCTTAAGATAGGCCCTTGCAAGGAGTACTTAGGCTGCTTTAGGGATGGTAATTGCGTCATAAGAGACGACATGGATGACGTATACCCCAAGCTGCTTGAGGCCGACGTGGTGATAATTGCTTCACCCATTTTTTTCTATGGGGTGACCAGCCAGGCCAAAGCACTCATTGACCGTTGCCAGGCTCTGTGGGCTCGGAAACATATACTCAAACAGAGCTTGCCCGATGGTGGCAGAAAGGGCGCGTTCATCGCCGTGGGGGCTACCAAAGGCAAGAGGTTGTTTGAAGGGCCGATGCTTACTGTGAAATATTTCTTCGAAGCAATTGGTGTCGAGTACGCTGATGAGCTTCTCATCAGGGGTGTGGATGCCAGGGGTGAGATCAAGGATCACCCTACAGCACTATCGGATGCATTTAATCTGGGGACAAGGCTGGTTCAAACAAAGAGCGCTTAGATAAGTAAGTAGGAGTGTGGTGGCTAAGCGAGAAAACCTTGTGGTGGTGCATGTAGCCCAGGGAGAGCTTGAAGCTAATGTCATCAAGTCTCATCTGGAGAGTGAGGGGATTCCTGTCTTGTTGCAATACGAGAGCGCAGGTAGGGTCTTTGGTCTGACTGTGGATGGTTTGGGTGAGATAAGGATACTGGTGCCACCGGAGCTTGCCGAGGAGGCAAAGCGGATAATCAAGCCAAAAGAAATCAATCAAACTGAGGAATAGAAGTGGAATTGAAAACCACTAGGGGTTAAATCTGAATGCAAGATATCGATAGTGTGCGTTCAAATTCAAGCACAAAAACAGTTAATACGCCTGAGGAACAGGAAAACATCCGCCAGAGAACAAGGAAGGTGCTCAAGAGATTCAATAAGAAGAGGGAGAACCTGGTTCCCAGCCTGCAACAAGTACAGGACGAGCTAGGCTATCTTCCCCGCGAAGCTCAGATCGAGGTCGCCGAATATCTCAAGGTACCTGAGGTGGATGTCTATGGCGTAGTCACCTTCTATAATCAGTTTCGCCTCAAGCCACCAGGCAAACATTCGATTAGAGTATGCCTGGGTACGGCATGCCACATGAAAGGCGGCTACATCCTTTTGGATGCCTGGAAGAGGAGGCTAAAGATAGATAGGGGGGAGACCACCCCTGACCGTGAGTTCGACCTGGATACTGTAGCCTGCGTAGGCTGTTGCGCTATGGCTCCGGTGAACGTAATTGATAAGAAGGCGGAGGGCAGGCTCAGTCCCACCAGAGTCGATGGCATCCTCCTGGCACACAAAATGGAGAAAGAAAAGAAGGACAAGGGGAACCAGTGATAGTGACAACTTCGCAGGATGTGGCTTCAACTTTTCAGAATATCAAGGAACGTGCGCTTTCCCTATGGCAGAGGCTCTGGGATAGCAACAAGCCTGTTATCATGGTGAGCACAGCCACGTGTGGCAGGGCAGCCGGCGCTCTCGAAGTTCTGCAGACGATAAGGGAGGAACTGGGCAAGGACCAGGATGGTGCGCGCATAATCGAAGTGGGGTGCATGGGACACTGCTATGCCGAGCCACTGGTCATCATCAAAAAGCCGGGCAACCCTACTGTAGCCTATGGCTACATCACCCCGGAGAAAGCCCGCCGCCTGGTGAAAGACTATATTCGGGGCGGGGATATTTCCCCTGAGTTCGCTCTGGGCGCTCTTGAGGAGAGCGAACTGCTGCCGTCTCTGTATGACCTCCCCCGCTTCAAGCATGAGAAGTATATCCTGCTGGAGAACATAGGTCGTATCGACCCCGAAGATATCCACCACTATATCGCCAAAGGCGGCTATGAAGCCCTGGCCAAGGCTCTGCAGGTGCAACCCGAGGATATCATAGATGAGGTAAGGAGGTCAGGTCTTAGGGGTAGAGGGGGCGCGGGATTCTCCACGGCGCAAAAGTGGGAGGTCTGCCGCAGCTCACCCGGCAAGACTAAATACCTTATCTGCAATGCTGACGAGGGCGACCCCGGCGCTTTCATGGACAGGGCTATCCTGGAGAGCGACCCACACTCAGTCATCGAGGGCATGATAATCGCCGCGTATACGGTAGGAACGGAACATGGCTATATCTATGTCCGGGCAGAATACCCTCTGGCGGTGCAGCGCGTAGAGATAGCGTTGAAGCAGGCACGAAGCCTGGGGTTGCTGGGTAAGAATATTCTGGGCACCGGCTTCAGCTTTGACATCAAGCTGTTCCAGGGTTCTGGTGCCTTCGTATGTGGAGAGGAGACAGCCCTCATCGCCTCGCTCGAAGGCAAGCCTGGTCTGCCGCACCACCGTCCTCCTTTCCCCGCGACCAGGGGGCTTCACGGAAAGCCGACAGTAATCAACAACGTCAAGACCCTGGCCTATGTGCCCCGCATCGTTAGAAACGGAGCCGACTGGTTCTCAGGCATTGGTACCGAGAAAAGCAAGGGCACCGCTGTTTTCGCTCTGGCAGGCAAGGTGGTGAACACAGGGCTAACTGAAGTACCGATGGGGACTACATTGAGGCAGATTATTTTCGATGTCGGTGGCGGGATACCCAAAGGCAAGCGTTTCAAGGCTGTGCAGATCGGAGGCCCCTCAGGAGGTTGCTTACCTGAGTCGGCGCTGGATATGCCTATTGACTTCGATTCCTTGAGGGAAGTGGGAGCCATGATGGGCTCAGGCGGGATGGTGGTGATGGATGAGGACGATTGCATGGTGGAGGTGGCCCGCTATTTCCTGGAGTTTACCCAGAGAGAATCATGTGGCAAGTGCACTATGTGCCGTCTGGGGACAAGGCAGATGCTGGCGATGCTGGAGGATTTCACTTGCGGACGAGGTCAAATGGGAGACCTGGACACATTAATGGAGCTTGCGGAGGATGTGAGGACGGGTTCATTATGCGGCCTGGGCAGGACTTCGCCTAATCCTGTATTGACCACACTTCGCTACTTCCGTGACGAGTATAAAGCGCACATCGAGGAAAAGCGCTGCCCGGCTCTGATGTGCCATGACCTCATCGCCTATTACATTCTGCCCGAGAAGTGCGAGCGCTCCTGCGATGCCTGTGTGGGCACCTGCACAGTGGAGGCTATCTCCTCGAATAAGAAACGGATAAAGGTCATCGACCCGGCAAAATGCGTCAAGTGCGGCACCTGCATGACAGCCTGTCCGCCGCAGTACAACGCGGTAATCAAGCTGTCCCCTCCTGATAAGGTGCCCGCTGCCAAAGATTGAAGCTATGAAGACTGTATCATTGACCATTGATGGCAAAAAGATAGTAGCCCGTGAGGGGCAGAAGGTGCTGTGGGCAGCCCTCGACAACGGGATTTTCATACCGAACCTGTGCGCCATACGCAAGGCTGCAGAGCCTTTCGCAGGCTGCCGGCTCTGCTTTGTGGAGATAGAGGGACGAAATGGCCCGGTCACCGCTTGCACGGAGCCCGTCGCCGAGGGTATGGTGGTCAATACTCAGGGCTCCAAGGCTAGAAGGCTGGCTCGCACCGCACTGGAGCTTCTTCTGGCCAGCCATCCTGTGGACTGTGCTCACTGCGCTAAGAATCGTTCTTGCGAGCTTCAAAAGCTCTGTTCTTTTCTGGGAGTGAAGATAAATACCAAGCGGTTCAGGAAACTGGTGCACCACCTTCCCATAGATTCAAGCTGCTCAGACTTTATCTATGACCCCAATAAATGTGTCCTATGCAACAGGTGCGTGTGGACATGCCGGGAGCGCTTCGGCGTGGGTGTGCTGGGTTTTGCCCATCGAGGCTTCGATAGAGTGGTCACCACCTTCGAAGACAAGCCTATCGCAGAGTCAGGATGCCATGTCTGCGACGAGTGTATCGAGGTTTGCCCTGTCGGGGCTCTGGTATTTAAGGATAGCAAGAAGGGGAGCGCTGTCTGTGCCGAGAAGAGGGCTAAAACAACCAGAAGCTAAACTATAAGACCGATGCCCAAGAAGGTAGCCACAGTAGATTACACAAAGTGCTGTCCCGAGAAATGCGATGGCGGTGTATGTGTAGCTGCACAGGAGTGCGAACACGGAAGCTTGAAACAAGAAATGCCTTATGAAACACCCGAAATCAATCCGTCCAAATGGTGTCATGGCTGTGCCAAATGCGTTAAGGCCTGCCCGTTGAAGGCAATCAGGATGCTGTGAATATTGAAGTGGAGACTGTATAGGTGGTTGAGGAAGATAAAGCACACGAAGAGCTACTCGATAAGGAAGCGAAAATCAGGGAAAGGGTAGACGAACACGGGAAAAAATGGCGAAAAGTCTACTTCGGTGGCGGACCACATTTCAGGAACTGGCTTGAGCAGACCATAGAGCTATGCGGCAAGGACAATGTCCAGGTGGAAGAGGTCGATTCGAAGGGGTTTCAGTGCTTTGAAGAGGCAGGCGAAAAGATGTACCGCATCTGGGTAAAAGAGACAAAACAAGGAGGCAAGTTTACATAACATCAGGGCGGTGCATCAACTTACACTGCAGACGTCCATCCTTATGTTCTAGGCCGATTTGTCAGTATCAGATATCTTACGCAGGCTTTCGTAAGCTCTTTTCACGTCCTCGACGGACGTTTCATCCTCTATTGTAGAAAGGTCACCCAGGCTTTTGCCCATGGCTACTGCTTTGATAACGCGGCGCATGATCTTCCCGCTTCTTGTCTTAGGCAACGATTCCACGAAGTAGACTTCATCGGGAGTAGCGATGGGGCCTATTACGCGTCTGAGATGTTCGGCAATCTTCTTTCTCAAATCGGGTGACGGTGAAACCTCTTTCTTGAGCGTAACAAAGAGGACAATTGCCTCTCCCTTCAGGGGGTCGGGTTTGCTGGCTACCGCTGCCTCAGCTACAGCAGGATGAGATACGGCAGCGGACTCGAGTTCCGCTGTCCCGATGCGGTGTCCTGCTACTTTAAGCACCTCATCTGCCCTGCCCAGGAGCCAGAAATAGCCGTCTTCATCACGCATCGCGAAGTCACCGGTGTAGTAGGAACCGGGGAAACGCGACCAGTAAGCTTCTTTATAACGCTGCGGGTCGCCGTAGACGTCAAGAAGCAACCCGGGCCAGGGTTTCCTGATTATGAGATAGCCTGTCTGACCGGGGGCAGTTTCCTTGCCATCAGAATCGACCACAGCGGCATCTATGCCAGGGAGAGGGAAGGTGGCCGAGCCAGGCTTTAGCGGTATGGGCTCGATACCAGGAGTGGGGGAGATCATAATACCTCCGGTCTCCGTCTGCCACCAGGTATCAACGATAGGGCATCTCTCCCTTCCTATATATTTATAATACCATTGCCATGCCTCGGGATTTATGGGCTCACCGACACTGCCCAGAAGTTCCAGGCTGGAGAGGTCGTGCTTTTGAGGGCCTTCTGTGCCGTAGCGCATGAACAGTCGCACCGCTGTGGGGGACGTGTAGAAAATGCTCACACCGTACTTTTCCACTATGTCCCACCATCTGTCCACAGTGGGGTAATCGGGAGCACCTTCATACAGCACGATGGCTGCGCCGTGTGACAGAGGCGCATATACAATGGAGCTGTGTCCGGTCACCCAGCCCACATCGGCAGTGCACCAGTAGACAGACTCCTCCTTTATATCGAAGACCCACTCATACGCAGAGTGGTTGAACACCAGGTAGCCACCTGTGCTATGTACCACGCCTTTGGGCTTCCCGGTGGTTCCCGAGGTGTAAAGTATGTACAATGGATGAGTAGACTCCAAGGGCTCAGGCTTGACCAGTACCTCTGCCTTATCAAGCAATTGGGAAAGCCAGAAGTCTCTGCCCTCGGTCATAGGCACCGGCTGCCCGGTTCTCTTGACCACCAGAATCTTTTCAACCGAGCGACACATGTTAGCTGCTTCGTCAGCCGTCTCCTTGAGCGGCGTTATCTTGCCACGGCGATATCCTCCATCCGCTGTGATAATTACCTTCGCCTGGGTATCTTCAATCCTGTCGCACATCGCTCGAGCTCCGAATCCGGAGAAGATCACAGTGTGCACTGCGCCGATTCGGGCACAAGCCAGCATGAAAACAGGCAGCTCCGGGATCATGGGCAGATAGAGGGCGATTCTGTCCCCTTTCTTAACCCCGATCTGCTTCAATGCTGAGGCATAGCGGTTGACGTCGCGGAAAAGGGTGGAGTAGCTCAACGCCCTTGTCTCACCGTTCTCGCCCTCCCAGTATATTGCCACTTTGCTTCTGCGCCATGTTTTCACGTGGCGGTCAACGCACTGATAGCAGGCATTGAGCCTTCCGCCGACAAACCATCTCGCGTATGGTGGGTTCCAATCGAGGACACGGTCCCAGGTCTTATACCAGTCAAGTTTGCGCGCCTGCTCAGCCCAGAAACCATTTGGGTCATCGAGAGAGCGCCGATGCATCTCGGCATACCGCTTCGACGGCCACATACGCAGACCTGTAGGTAGAGAGCTTGCGCTATCCGTTTCATGGCTATTAGTCATGTACCACCTCCTTCTGCAAAAGGCCGTCTGCTCCTCTTGCGCTTTGAGAGCGTCTACAAACGCTCTTATCAACCCCCTCTATCCCCCAATCTTGGGGGAATTATAGGTTTGGGGGACACCCCCAAACCCCTGGCATCCGCCTATGGCGGACTGCACCTTTTTTTCACCAGTCTCAAATGATATGTTCACTGAAAGTAAAAGCACTGGCCCGCGAAATGAAGTACATTCAGTCTATTCTTTTGAGGTATTCCTCTATGTCTTTGGCCAATTTCTCGGTATCCTCTTGGCTCAGTGCTATGTTGCTCTCCAGATTCTTAATGTGACTATCGACATGGGGGAAACTGAACCTTATCTGAGCCAGCTTTTCGTTTTGCCTGGCCATTGCGTCATCGAGGTCTTTTAAGTCGATTCCCAGGCTAAATCTCTTGTCAAAAAACTCAACTACCTTTCTACAGGCTGCAACGTCTTCGGTAGCTACAAGATAGAAAGGTATGGGTACCCAGAGGCTGGCGGCGGGGATACCCCTGTTCCTGGCCACCCACAGTAGAAAAGAGCTCAGGGTTGGTCTTTGTCCGGGCGGAGTCTCATAATCCATGCCCCTATCCAGCTGGTACTGACCAAGCGCATTCCTCATCTGTGGCAAATTGGACACTGCTAATAGCTCACGGGGAGTGGTGTGAGCACTCAGAGAGACCATGCCCCCGATGGTGTATAGCTCCTTCACATGGCAGTAGTGTTCAGCCACATCTAAGACTGAGTTCAGGAATTTATGCCACTCAGCCCTCGGAGCATTGCTTTTGAGAATTACCACATTCTTTTCATAGGAGCAATAGAATTTGCTCTCGGGGAAATGCGCTATATCATTTTCTACCGAAACCCCGCCTAAGGGGAAGAAATCCATAGGTTCAATTTCGCCGAGTTCCTCAGTGCCCAGCTTCTTATTCAAGTAATCGACAACCTTTGTACCCAGGTTAGCAGCGTCTTCACTCCACCCAACTATAAAGGAGGAATTCTGCAACTCTTTTTTGCCGTATACTTTGAAAGCTTGCATTTCGTCCAATTAATCTTCCTTGGGTTCTTTCTTAAAGAATTTGTCTATATCCTCAAGTATCCGCTTCTTATCCTCTTCAGTTATGGGCGTCGGCTCGGTTGGCTGGGCATAGCTAACGAATTTCAATTTGTCTAGCTGTTCCTTTATCTCAGGCGGGAACTTTTCATACAGTTGCTCAATCTGACTATCGCTTTGCTCGATAAATCCGGCGATTCTATCCATGTCAATCTCAATCCCTAGAGCAGCGGTCAATACCTCCAATACCGCCTTCGAAGCCCTGGGATAGGGTAAGGGAAAGCCTTGAAGATAGACCGGGATCTCACCCATTACGCAGATAGCGTCGATGCCCCGTCTCCTGGCAACTCCCAGCAGAAGCCCATTTAAGCCGGTGATATTGCCCTGGCCCCCCCTTCCTTCGATCTCTGACATCAGTATTGTATTCTCATAGGTTCTAACTTCACTGATTAAGCCTTTGGTATTGGGCACTGCCCAGACCTTTGGCCTGGCCGTATGGTGTATAGGAGCAACTGCTGCTCCTGAAGTGTACACTCTCTTACAGGCGAATCTCTGGGCAACGTCCAGGACGAGATTAGCCATCTGATAGGCTTTCTTCCCCTCCGCGTAGGTTCTTCCCCCATCAGAAGGCTGCTCTTCTCCTATAAAGAATAGTAAATCCTTTTCCCCCGTCCTCTTGAAATAGAACTTGCTGGATGGAAACTCCAAATCTTTTAATTCGCCATTTCTAATGAGGACCTTCCTGGGGTAAAAGAAATCCCAGGGCTCTATCTCCCCAAGCTCCTCTGCTCCCAGCATATTCCTCAGGGTATCAACTGCTATTATCCCGATGTTACCTATGCCAGGCCAACTAGCCACCATAATCGGGTTCTCTAGCTCCGGTTCTCTATAAAGTCTGACTCCCATCCTCTCTCATTCCTCCAAACCCTACCTTTGCTTTCTCCTACAGGGTCATCCCGATTATATCCTTAACGTGGATATGGACTGACTCATTTATTTTCAAGCCCTCTTCTATAAGCTCCAAGACTTTCTTCTTCTGCTCTGGAAGCTTGTATCCTTCGTAGTCCTGTTTGAACAAGGTATAACGGCGGCTGGAATCCCTGTACCATGAGTTGAGGAAGTGGTCAAAGCACAACCTGCTGTGTACATTAAGGTTCTCTACCAGTGTTCTTACTTCCTGCAGGCGCTCATGCGGTGATGAAAGTTGGAAATTGCCTTTAGTGTATTCGTCATACAATGGCATGCCCGGCCCAGGAACAAAGGGCCTCAATCTGATAAAATCAGGGTCTATCTCGTTCAGAACCCTGGCTGTATTAAGAGCGTGCTGCTGCGACCTGGCTCTCCCTCCCAGATCGGGCATGACATACTCCGACAGCTCGAAACCTGCTTCTTTCGCCTTCTTACCTGACTCGATTTGTTCGGCTGAGGTTACGCCCTTGTCCACATACTTTAGGAAGTCGTCATCTCCCGTCTCCAGACCGACATGGAGCCTCGAGAGCCCCGCCTTGCGCAGCTCTTTTAGCTCCTCGGGAGTCTTTTTGGCAAGCGTTTTCGCTCTGGCATATGAGGTAACCCGCTCTATAGTGGGGAATGTCTCCTTCAAATACTTCAAGACCATGACGAGTTCATCGCTTGGCATGATGAGGGTATTGGCATCCTGAAGGAAGACAGTTTTTGCTCCAAAGTAGAGCCAGTTGAAGACCAGGATAAAAGACTGGCTGGTATTTAGACCTGGGTCGCTTCGCATTAAAGCAGTCCCCACATCTTCGTTCACCGCTCCGCCATATCCCAGCTTCCATGATGCTGCGCGTATTGCATCGGCTATTTCGCGTGCGGTGTTTATGTCTTTCTTAATATCCTCAATAGTCCGCAGTTGAAACTTCTCTCGATTGTAAATCAGGCCATAGCAGAACTTGCACCTGCTCCACGGGCAGTTGCGCGTAGCCCTGAGCAGCAGGGAATGGCTTCCACCCTCACTGGGGGGCCTGATTGGCCCGACTTCGAAAGATGAAGTACTTAGCCGTTCGATATCGGCTTTAGATAGCTTGGGGATATTCCCCGATGCGTCGTGTACCATTTGAAGACCACCTACCCTAAGAGGAAACGGGGCTTCTGTCCCTTGCCTAGTTGCTTCATCAGTTTCTGCATCTGGCGGTGCTGGTTGAGCAACTGGTTGATATCTTGAGGCGTGGTACCGCTTCCACGCGCTATGCGCCGCCGCCTGCTGCCATCGATAATGCTGGGATTGCGCCGTTCTTCAGGGGTCATGGATAAGATCATGGCTTCGATCTTCTTGGGCTGTTTTTCGTCTAATCCCGCAGGCAATTTGCGTGCAAGACCTGAGAAGCCGGGGATAAGCTCCATTATCTGACCGAGAGGGCCCATCTTCCTTAGCTGTTGGAGCTGTTCCAAGAAGTCCTGAAGGTCGAAGCTGCCATGTCGCACCTTGTGTTCAAGTTCCTCTGCCTTCTGCTTATCGGTGGCTGACTCCGCCTTTTCGATGAGGCTGAGCATATCGCCCATTCCCAGTATCCGAGATGCCATCCGTTCGGGATAGAAAGGTTCCAGAGCATCTGTCTTTTCGCCGATTCCAACGAACTTGATGGGAACGCCAGCAACCGAGGCAATGGAAAGAGCTGCTCCACCCCTGGCATCGCCGTCCATCTTGCTCAAAATCACACCGGTAAGCCCCACAGTCTTATTGAACTCCTCGGCTATTTTCACAGCCTCTTGACCTGTCATGGCGTCAGCGACGAGCAGCACCTCTGTAGGATGAATATGCTTGTTAAGCTCAGCAAGCTCCTTCATAAGCTGTTCGTCAATATGAAGCCGTCCTGCTGTATCAACGATCATGGTGCTGGCTGCTATCTCTTTAGCCCGTTTCATAGCATTGGCGCAAATGTCTACCACGGAACCGCCATCGCTATACACCGGAATATCAAGCTGCTTACCCAGTACGGCGAGCTGGGTTATGGCAGCAGGACGATAGGTATCAGCGGCGACCATTAACGGGCGCTGTCCGCTTTTTTTCAGGTGCAAGGCCAGTTTGGCGGCGGTTGTGGTTTTGCCCGCACCCTGCAGCCCAACCAGCAAGATAACCGTTGGCGGTTGGCTGGCGTGCTTCAGCTTGTGTTGGCCGCCCCCCAGGGTGGCAATCAATTCTTCGTTGACAATCTTGAGCACTTGCTGCCCCGGGGTCAGACTCTCCAATACTTCCCTTCCCACAGCCCGTTCCCTTATTCTGGACACAAAATCCTTGACCACCTTAAAGTTAACGTCGGCCTCAAGGAGCGCCAGTCTGACCTCTCGCAGCGCTTCATCAACGTCCTTTTCGGTTAGTTTGCCTTTGCCGGCGAGCCTCTTGAACACAGCTCCCAGCTTGTCTGACAATGTCTCGAACATCTGTACCCTCAAGCCTATTCTAGCATGGTATTAGCAACGGTCAAGTTAATCGCACGCTCTTCGTCTTGACAAGGGAGAAAAGGAGATGATAGACTTTGGGCAATCGCTGACTTCCAGTGAAAGAGGGATGAAATGGTGAAAAAGGTTATCGTTCTGCTGCTTATGGTGCTGCTGCTCGTCGTCTCCCCGCTGGTGGGATGCTCCAGCTCCAGCGGTGGGGTTACAAATCCCATTGGGCTTGTACCCAAGCAAGCCAATATGGTTGGTCAGGCTGACCTGAGCAAGATTTTGCAGGACAAAGACCTTACGGGGATATACGACAAAGTCCCCAAAAACGCCACCTATCCGCAGACATTCGATGATGCCCTGACTCAACTCAAGGACCAATACAATATAGATTTGAACAGCTTCCAGGAAGGCATATTCTTTGTGGATGTCTCAGGATCTACGGATCAAGGTAACTATTCCGGGGTTATCGTAGAGGGAACTTTCAATAAAAGCGATCTGATTGCAGCCATCCAATCAGAAGCAGGTGTTCAGTTGAGCACCCTTAAGTATAAAGATTATGAGATATACACGGATGAGTTTGAGGAAACCGCAATTGCTTTCTTGAGCAATACCACGTTTGTTATCGGAGCAATGCAGCCTGTTAAAGATGTAATCGATGTCAAAAAGGGAGATGCAAAAGCCTTAGGCGGCGAAGTGCTGGATACCTACAACAAGCTAGGTGACGCCCTGATTAAAGTAGCGGTGGCTGTGCCACCGGGCATGGCAGAGGGGAATTTGGGTCAATCTGCGAGTCAAGTTCTGGGGAATCTATCTGCGTTCGACAAGGTTAAGACTGTGGGGATGACTGTGTCTAAAAATGAGGACTCAGTTGCCCTCAATGTGAAATTATGCTGTGCCGATAGCGATTCTGCGCAGAGTATTGAGGATTCAATCAACGGCTTAATCGGCTTTATGGGGCTCATTATGAGCATGTCCGGAGATCAGGAGCAAAACCAGGCGCTGGACACATTGCTTAACAAGGTGGAGGTAAGCAGGAGCGATTCCTGCGTTAATGTCAGCCTTTCCATGACGGTGGCAGAGATCGAAGACCTCATACAAAGCTCAAATCAGTCTGCATAGAAAATCGGCAAGAAGGCAATTAATTCAGACCGGCTATCTAGACATTAAACAGGATGGTGACCACGTCACCATCCTGTACTATATAGTTTTTCCCCTCCAGACGAAGTAACCCATGCTTCCGCGCCTCAGCCAGGCTGCCGCATTGCATAAGGTCATTATGGCTTATGACTTCAGCCCTGATGAAGCCCCGTTCCATATCGGTGTGTATCTTTCCCGCCGCCTTTTGGGCGGTGGTATTGTGGCGGATGGTCCAGGCCTTGACCTCGTCGGAAGCAGTAGTAAAAAAGGAGATAAGCCCTAAAAGGCTATAAGAGAGCCTGATCACACGATCAAGCCCAGACTGGGTTACGCCCAACTCCGAGCGGAATTCCTGTGCCTCAGTGTCGTCAAGCTGGGCCAACTCCATCTCCAGCTTGCCGCAGAGAGCAGTCACCTCACAGTTAGGCCTGCGGTAAGTGCTGCCGAACTTATCCTCAAGAGAACTGGCCTCCGGAATCTGCTTTTCAGCAATATTTAGCAGCAATAACATAGGCTTAGCGGTAAGGAACTGGAAGTTCTCGAGCAGCTTGGACTCATTTTCAGATAGGACCTGTTCTCTAACAGGGATATCAGCCTCCAGGGCAGATTTAATCTTATCCAGCATGGTCTCCTCTCGGGAGGTCGCTTCCCTCTCCTGGGGCTTAGCCCCCTTAAGAGAAGCCTTTAATCGCTCCATGCGCCTTTCGATGATAGCTAGGTCTGAAAAGGCGAGTTCCATATTCATGGTGCCCACATCGCGCCCCGGGTTCACGCTGCCCTCAGGATGTGGCAGCCTCTCATTCTCAAAAACACGTATAACATGAGCTAGGGCATCCACCTTACTAAGATAGGCAAGAAACTGGCCCCCTGGCCCTTCACTCTTGCCGAAGCCCTTGGCAGGGGCTGCGATGTCGATGTAGGTGACCTCGGCGGGGACAACACGTTTTGGCTTGAGAATCTTTGTGAGCGTTTCCAGCCTGGGGTCCGGCACTTTGACTACCCCGATGTTTGGCGCCAGTGCAGAGGAGTAAGCATCTGTTTGTGCCTTGCCCCTGGTCAGAGCATTGAAGACCGTTGTTTTGCCACTTTTGGGCAGCCCGATGACGCCTATCTCCATAATAAAGCTCCGATCCAGCCAATTATGGCAAAGCCATTTTGCCGTTAGCCCTTTTTCACCAGTCCCATCCCTGACCCTCTGCTTGCAGGTCTCCAAGGCGATTCAGGAGGAGTGCCTTCATAACAAACTATTCCCGCAAATAGCATATCTCAGAAATCGAAAAAGGCAACGGGGCTGCGCGGCAATAGCCCTGAATCTTCTCTTCTTACTAAGTTTAAGTTTCAGACGGCGGCTATGAGGTGCTATAATTATACTCCAGCGAGTCGGCATTGCAACCCCCAAAATTATTCAGGGATAATGCCGGGAGGCAATTTGCTGTACATACTATACGGCGAAGACGACTTCTCATTAAAAGAAGCTTTGGCCGAGATCAAAGAAGGACTGGGAGACAAAGAGCTTCTGTCCACAAATACTACCATACTTCAAGGCCAGAGTCTTACGCTGCAACAGCTCATTACAACCTGCGATACATTGCCTTTTCTGGCACCCAACCGCCTGGTAATCGTTGAGGGCTTATTCAGCAGGTTTGAAACACAGGACAAGGAAAAGCGTGCCGCCAAGCCCAAGGATTCAGAGTGGCAATCTTTCAAAGAATACCTGAACCGTATGCCGGGGAGCACTGTATTGATACTGGTCGATGGCGGATTGAAGAGAAGTAACCCTATGCTCGTTGATGTTGCTCCGCTGGCAGAAGTCAGGGAGTTCAAATCCATTAAGGGAGTGCAACTAAAGAACTGGATGCAGGCTCGAGCAAAGAGTTTAGGTTGCAGTATATCTCCGCCTGCATTACAGCTTTTATCTGAGCTTGTGGGAGGCAACCTGGGTCTGCTTTCTATCGAAATCGATAAACTCTGCCTCTATGCTCAAGGGAGGATGGTAGAGGTCAATGATGTTAAGTCGCTGGTGGCTTATGCGCAGGAAACCAACGTTTTCGGCATGGTGGATGCTATACTTGAACGCAATGCCTCCAAAGCTACCCGGCTTCTGCAACAGCTGGAGGACGAAGGTGCGGCACCGGCATATCTACTGTTCATGATAACCCGTCAAGTCCGCATGGTTATTCAGGCGAAGGATATGCTGCAACAAAAGCAGGCATTCGCTGACCTTGGACATGCGCTCGGTATCTCCTCCGATTATGTTTTAAAGAAGGTCAGGGAGCAGGCCAGGGCACCTTCGATGCAGCAGTTGAAAAGGATTTACCGGAAATTGCTGGAAACGGACATATCCATAAAGACTGGCAGAATAAAGGGTGACCGAGGTGAGCTTGCCCTCGAACTCCTGGTCTGCGAACTATGCGAGGAGCATCCGACGCCTAAATAAGTGCTGGCAAAGGCTTTTTCACGTACCTCAGCTTGTAGGACAAAGGTCTATAGCCCTGAAGCGGCCTGCCTTGAGCTCTGTTATCAACTCCTTGACGTTTCCGATTCTTCTTTCAAATACCGTTGCACAGGACGATATGTCTGAAGGAGAATGAGCATCGCTGCCGCCGACAATGTATGAGTAAAATTCTAACTTGTATTGGACTTATGGGCTATGGTATATTATATCTCAACAGCGAAAAAGAGGTGATAAGCGCTTGCTGGCTGATTACGGCTATATAGCGATATTGCTCGTGGCTGCCATTGCGGTACCTGCATTAATCCTCGTATTAGCCCGTTTCCTCAGCGCGAAACCAAAGCAGCCTGACACCGAGGGTGTGAAGACCGACACCTACGAGTGCGGGATGCATACGGTGGGCAGCTCATGGCTTCAGTTTAACTTCCGCTATTATTTCTATGCCTTGCTCTTTGTGGTATTCGATGTCGAGACCGTTTTTCTGTACCCCTGGGCAGTTCATTTCAAGCAACTCAAGCTCTTCGGCTTTGTTGAGATGCTTATCTTCATATTCATTCTGGTAGTCGGCCTTGTTTATGCCTGGAAGAAGAAGGTTATGGAATGGAAATAGAAACTAGGGAAATCATATTACCCGTCTATTCGGCAGCGGACCTTGACCGCGATGAGGGAAAGGCTATTGAGGCGCTCAAAGTGAGATCCAGTCAGCCGATACCAGACCCGGACCGCTGGATTGAAGAGGAGCTTCAGCGCAACGTATTGATCACTACGGTGGACGCCATTTTGAACTGGTCAAGAAAATATTCTCCGTGGCCCATGTTTTTTGGTTTGGCCTGCTGTGTTTTTGAGATGATTTCTGCTGCGAGCCTGAGATTCGACATGACCCGGTTCGGTATGGATATCATGCGCCCTTCACCCCGACAGGCTGACCTGATAATAATCACAGGGACTCTGACCTGGAAGATGGCGCCTGCAGTTAAGATGATATATGAACAGATGGCGGAGCCAAAGTGGGTTATAGCTATGGGCTCCTGCGCTATCAGTGGTGGGCCATTCGCTGATTCCTACAGCGTAGTTCCTGGCATAAACCGGATCATGCCTGTTGATGTATATGTGCCGGGGTGCCCCCCAAGGCCTGAATCCCTGATAAATGGCGTTGTCATGCTGCAACAGAAGATATTGAAGGACAGCATCAGGAGGAAAAAGAATGGCTGAAATGAGTGTAGGAGATAAAGTCAGGGTCAAAGAAAGGCCAAATTATACGCTCAGCGGGTGGGAAGGGGAGGTGGTGGAGGTCAAGGAAGACCCTAAGGGCTGGATAATAATAAAGGCCGCTAAAACAGGCTATAAAATGGCGTTTCCGGAGACCGAGCTTGAGAAAATATAGCTTCTTCAGAGATATCAAATAGAAATGACTAAACAACTGGCAGGGAGTGAAGTTGCTAGAAGAATAGAGGAGCAGCTTCCAGGGGCGATAATTGGGCACGATGATTCTGCGGTTCTAGTAGAGAGCAACTCTATTTTAGAAGTCTGTCGTTTTCTTAATCAGACCTCTGGGCTTGATTTCGATTATTTGGTCAATCTCACCGGGGTAGACTACCTCGATTATCTAGAGGTGGTCTATCATTTAGCCTCCTTGAAGCATAATCATAGCCTGATCCTCAAGACCAAATGCCACGATCGTGAGCAGCCCGTAGTCCCCTCCGTAACCTCTATCTGGCAGGGAGCCGATTTCCAGGAAAGGGAAGCATACGACCTGCTGGGGATCCGTTTCGAAGGACACCCGAACATGAAGCGAATATTCCTCTGGGAGGGGTTTCAAGGGAATCCGCTGAGGAGGGATTATCTCTAGAGAAGGATAGAGAGCAGGGCTTGGATAACGATGGCTAAACCGGATTTGATATTACTCCACGCTCCCAGCAACTACGATTTCAGGGAACGCGCCATAATGTACGGGCCGATAAGCGATGTTATCCCGTCAACACCCATTTTTGAGATGTACCCTATCGGCCTCGTCAGCATCGGCGCCTACCTGGAGAAGAACGGTATCCACACCAGGATCGTAAACATCGCTAACCGCATGCTTAGAGACAAGGGATTTAATGTGGAGCAGTTCGTCGGCAAATTGTCTGCAGCCGCCTTCGGCATAGACTTACACTGGCTGCCACATGCCCACGGCAGCTTAGAGTTGGCCCGGATAGTCAAGGAATTGCATCCTTCTACCCCAGTCATTATGGGCGGATTGTCTTCCACCTATTTCCATAAGGAATTAATAACATACCCTCAGGTCGATTTCGTCTTGCGCGGTGATTCTACCGAGGCACCTATGCTTCAACTGATGAAGCGGATAAAGGCCGGCGAGCCTGTAGATGACATACCTAACTTGAGCTGGAAGGATAGTAACGGCGTGGCTCACTATAACCCTATGACCTGGGTTCCTGCAAGCCTCGATGATATGCCGTTAGACTATTCCTACCCCGTGAAATCGGTGCTGAAGTACCGCGACCTGGCGAGCATGACGCCATTCGGGAATTGGATGGATTACCCCATAACCTGTGTTGTTACCTGCCGCGGCTGCAACCATGAGTGTGCTACCTGCGGCGGCTCCAGATATGCCTACAAGAACAGCTTTGGACGCGAGAGGGCCGCCTTCAGAAACCCGAAGCTTATCGTCAAGGATATCGTCAGCATACAGCGATACCTCAATGGGCCTGTATTTGTGATCGGCGACATTCGCCAGCAGGGCGAGGACTATGCTGATGAATTTCTAAGGTCTATGAGCTCCGCAAAGGTCAGAGGGCCCATAATTTTGGAGCTTTTTGCCCCTGCAGGAAGAGAGTTCTTCAAGAAAGTGAACAAAGCTATACCTAACTATAATATCCAATGGTCGCCAGACTCCAGCGATGAGGAAGTGCGGCGTGTCTTCGGCAAGGGATATAGTAATCGTGACATAGAGAATACGCTTCAGGGGGCGCTCGATAATGGCTGCAAGAGATTCGACCTTTTCTTCATGATAGGACTGCCCAAACAAACATATAGTTCAGTGATGAAAGATGCGGCATACTTAAGAGCGCTTCTCAAAGACTTCGGAGCACGAAAGAAGCTATTCCCATTCATATCGCCACTTGCGCCATTTGTTGACCCCGGAAGCAAGGTTTTCGAGAATCCCGATAAATACGGTTACCGTATGTTCTATCGCACTCTTGAAGAGCACAGGCAGGCACTGAAAAATCCAAGCTGGAAATACATGCTGAACTACGAGACAGAGTGGATGAGCCGGGACGAAATAGTGACGAGTACCTACGATGCTGCATTGGCTTTCAATCGGTTGAAAGCGGAGCATGGGCTGATTACACCGGATGTGGCTGACGATGTCGAATCTCGCGCCAGGGGCGCCATAAAATTGATGAAAGCCATCGATAAAATAGTCAGCGAACACGGCTTCGACAGCAAAGAAATGATGTCTCTCAAGAAAGAAGCTGATGAGCTGAGTTCTTCCTCTATATGTCAAAAGAAGGAACTGCACTGGCCGGCGGCATCCTTCATGCGCAATGCGCCCAGGATAATATGGGCTTTCGCTACAGGGAGCGAGTTCAGATATGGAGCTTAAAACCCAACCATTCATGTTGAATATCGGGCCTCACCATCCGTCCACTCATGGCGTCTTCCGCATGAGGGTGACCCTCGATGGGGAAGTGATTGTGGATTTGGAGCCGGTCTTTGGCTATCTTCACAGGGGCATAGAGAAGCTGGCTGAGGGGCGCACCTATACTCAGAATATACCCTTCACCGATCGCCTTGACTATATTGCCTCGATGATAAATAACTTCGCCTATGTGCTTGCTGTGGAGAAACTTGCCGGTATAAAGGCGCCCGAGAGGGCTGAGTATCTCAGGGTAATTATGGCGGAGTTGATGCGCATAGCCAGGCATCTCCTGGGGGTCGGGTTCCTGACTAACGACCTCGGTGCAATGATGACGCCGCTTCTCTATATGTGGCGAGAACGCGAGAAGATAGTAGACCTGTTCGAAATGGTGTGCGGGCAAAGACAGACCTATAACTATATGCGCATCGGTGGTGTTAGCCACGATATCCCACCTGAGTTTTTGCCCGCAGCAAAGAAGTTCCTTAAAGAGATGCCGGCTTTTATCGATGAGTATGACCAATTGCTGGCAGAGAACGAGGTTTTGCTGGCTCGCACCAAGGGCGTGGGTATTCTGCCTGCCGATTTGGCTATAAACAGCTCGGTGAGCGGCCCCATGCTTAGGGCAAGCGGCATTAAGTGGGACATTCGCAAAGCTGACCCCTATTCAGTATACGACCGCTTCAATTTCGATATTCCCACAGCGACCGCTGGTGATACCTATGACCGCTACCGAATAAGAATCGAGGAGATGAGACAGAGCATTCGCATAATCGAGCAGGCAATAGAGCAACTGCCTCGGGGCGAGATATGTGCTGAAGTGCCCGCCCTGCTCCGCCCGCCCAAGGGCGACGCCTACGCTCGAATCGAGGCTTCGACGGGTGAACTGGGGTTCTACCT
>Ga0315279_10003059_pt1 | contig 24009 bp, 17 predicted proteins | sample YL17G06_20_MG_FD_203694 | JGI IMG/M metagenome (GOLD analysis project Ga0315279, IMG submission 203694) | Sediment microbial communities from Yellowstone Lake, YNP, Wyoming, USA - YL17G06_20 | ecosystem: Environmental > Aquatic > Freshwater > Lake > Sediment | place: USA: Wyoming | collected...
TGCTGCGTCAAGTAGGTTACCGGACCCCGGAAGGAGGTATTCTCTAAACATGAACTTCGAATTAAATGAAGAACAGAGAATGTTTAAGGACGCGATAAGGAATTTCGCAGAAAAAGAGATAGCTCCCCTGGTCAATGAGGCTGAGGAAAAGGAGATCTTTCCTGTCCAGCTATTCCCTAAAATGGGTGCCATGGGCTACCTCTGTGTTGGGTATCCCCCCGAGTACGGCGGGGGTGGCATGGGAAAGATCGGCGAATGCATCGCCATGGAGGAACTGGGACGAATCTGCCTAGGAATAGCCAGCGGAATCATGGTACAGTCAGGGATAGCGACTTCTGCCATTTACCGCCATGGCAATGACGAACAGAGGCAGAAGTACTTGGTGCCAGCCATAAAGGGGCAGAAGATCGGGGCCTTTGCGCTGACTGAGCCCAACGCGGGCTCTGATGCCTCTGCCATTGAGACTCGCGCAACCAAAAATGGGAATGGCTACATCATAAACGGCACCAAGATCTTCATCACAAATGGTCCCATAGCCGATTTCGTCCTGACAGCAGCCTATACCGATAAGGCAAAGGGCGCTCGGGGCGGCGTGAGCCTGTTCATCGTGGAAAAGGAGACTGCCGGCTTCAGCGTCAGCAAAATGCACAAGTTCTGCATGCGCGCTTCCTCGACGGGCGAACTGACCTACGACAGCGTAGCAGTTTTGCAGGAGGATCTGGTGGGTGAAGAAGGTCGCGGCTTTCCCTATCTGATGGAGGCGCTTACCGCGGGTAGGATAACCCACGGAGCCAGAAGCCTGGGCCTTGCTGCTGCAGCCAATGATGCATCACTCCACTATGCCCAGAACAGGCGCCAATTCGGCCGGCCAATAGGCAACTTCCAGGCTATTGCCTTCAAGCTGGTCAGGATGGCCCTGGACCTGGAGGCCGCACGATGGCTAGTCTACCGTGCCGCATGGCTCCATGACCAGGGCGTCCGCTGTGTCAAAGAGGCCGCCATGGCCAAGCTCTTCGCCAGCGAGATGGCCCAGCGCGTAACCGGCGAAGCCATGCAGATACACGGTGGCTACGGTTTCACTACGGATTCGCCTATCCAAAGATATTACCGCGACGCTCGCCTTGGCACAACTGTCGAAGGTACCTCGGAGATTCAGCAGGTCGTCATCTCAAGGGAAATAGGCGTTGGCTAAGCAACCTTCGATAGGTTGTTTTTACACTGGCATTTTGAGCGCTTATGCACATATGAGAGAAACAGACCGCCATCGACATCGTGAGATCTATGTGCAGTGGGTTACAGTGACAGGCTCCAGATTCTGGAGAAAAGAGAACTGTGGAAGGTTTCGCCTTGAATAGAGGCAGATAGATGTCGTATACTGGCAGGGCAGATGGGTGTACCAACAAAAGTGTGCCCAGCTCCCTCTTTACTACTCTAGACAAGTACTTTGCCTCTTGGTCAGACATACTACTAAAATAACAGGAGAGTACGGGCGGGCATGGGCACAAACCGATAAGACACGAATGTTGAGTGCTGAGTTGATACTAAGATCCGAGGTAACACGATGAGAGAGGTCGTAATTGTAAGTGCGGTGCGGACGCCGAGTGGCTCGTACATGGGTTCTCTGAGAAGCGTGCCTGCCTACGAGTTGGCCGCCCTGGTACTCAACGAGGCAGCAAAGCGCGCAAAGGTTGACCCCGCATCAGTCGATGACGTGGTCATGGCTCAAGCCTATCAGAGTGGTGAATACGTCAACATAGCCCGGATGGGCCTGCTTACTGCAGGATGGTCAGAAGAAGTAACGGGCATCACCCTGGACCGCCGTTGCTGTGGCGGACTAGATGCAGTCTGCTTCTCAGCTATGGAAATCCAGAGTGAGAATGCAGATATCGTGGTTGCCGGTGGTGTGGAGAGCATGAGCACGGCGGAGTTCTACTTGCCAGGCTCTGTGAAGTGGGGTATTGGTGGAGAGGGTGATATGCCCAGGGGGCACGGTTCGTTAGCTACGTGGGGAATACCGATGTACGACAGGCTACAGCGCGCTCGGGTTATGTCCCAACCCATCGCCAGGTATGGAGTCCTGCCCAGCATGATGAGCTGGGCTGAGACGGCGGCGCAGGAAGAAGGCATCACCCGCGAAGAGTGTGACAAGTGGGCCTTGAGAAGCCACCAGAAGGCCTGTGCTGCGATAGACTCGGGTATATTCCGAGAAGAGATTGTACCGGTGTCGATTCCCCAGAGAAAGGGTGAGCCCAAGATAGTGGACACCGATGAGACACCTCGGCGTGACACTGCGTTGGAAGCTCTAGCAAAGCTGCGGCCTATTCTTGGCGGAGTCTGTACCGCTGGCAACTCATCCACTGAGAACGACGGGGCTGCAGCCTGTGTCATTACCACTCCGGAAAAGACAAAGTATCTCGGGGTTGAACCAATGGCCTACCTCAGGGCTTTCGCGGTTGCCGGGACTGACCCGACCCGTACCCACCAAGGAGTGCCCATAGCGGTGAACAAAGCTTTGAGAAAGGCAGGGCTCACGCTAGACGAAATAGACCTGATCGAGATCCAAGAGGCTTTTGCTGCACAGGTTCTGGCAGATCTGAAGTATCTGAAGTTGCCCGAAGCGCACTGGGAGAAGGTGAACGTCAATGGTTCTGGCATTTCCCTCGGCCATCCGATCGGTGCTACCGGCACCATGAGGATGGTGACGTTGCTTCATGAGATGAAGAGGCGCGATGCTAAGTATGGGCTGGAAGCCATTTGTGGTGGAGGCGGGCTGGCAATCTGTGCCATAGTGGAAAGAAAGTAGCCTCATTCCATGGGTTATGAGGACGCAAGCCGGTGTTCCGTGGCATTGAAGGGATCGCTGTGATTGTTGCTCAGGGAGGCCCCAAAATGTCAGAGGTGAAAGCAATGAGTCTGAAGGAAGTGAAGAAGGTCAGCATAATCGGTTCCGGACTAATGGGTGCCCAGATTGCGGAGATTGTGGCCAGGGTTGGGGGATACCCTGTAGTGATGTGGGACATGGACGAGGAGCTACTGGCAAAAGGTTTTAAAGCCATAGGCAGTAGCTTGAAGCGTTTCTTCGTGGACAAGGGTAAGATGTCCCAGGAAGAAGCTGAGCAGGTCATGAACAGGATCAAGGGAACCACGGAAATAGCTGAGGCCGCAAACGCCGATTTCATAGTAGAGGCAATCCTAGAGAACATGAACATAAAGCAAAAGATGTTCAGGCAACTGGATGAAGCTGCGCCCGCCAATGCCTGTCTCGCTTCAAACACATCCAATCTCAACATAACTGACTTGGGGCGTGCCACTAGCAGACCGGATAAGGTGATAGGGATGCACTTCTTTAATCCTGTTGCTGTTATGAGACTTGTGGAGGTTGTCAGGGGAACCCTGTCATCAGACGAAACAACACAACTGACTTGTGACTTGACCCGGAAACTTGGAAAAGAGCCGATTGTCTGCCGCGACTCTAGCTATGGTTTTCTAGCCAACCGGGCGTATCGGGCGATGAGGAACGAGGCGCTGCAGATGGTCTGGGAGAGAGTAGCGACACCCCAGGATATAGACAAGGCTCTGAAACTAGGGTACAACCTGCCTATGGGACCTCTGGAGTTGACAGATATGACCGGAGGTTGGGGCATAGCTGTAGCCTCAGAGGCCGACGCTGTCAGGGAACTGGGACCAGAGAAAGGCTATGTGCACCCACTGATAAGGATGATGGTCAGAGCTGGCTACACCGGTGGACGGGACAAGAAGGGCATATATGCCTTCTGGGATGAAATCCTTTCGAAGTGGTAGCCGCGCAGGCACGGGTAAGGAACATGCTGCGCCAAGCCGGGCAAGGCTCGATGAGATAAGGATGCGTTATCTTACCGCCAATTGCCAGCAACTCTAACTCTAGAAGTGGCGCAATAATCGGGGGCTGGTCGAGGTCGTTATGTCTTTTAAGGGTGTAGATTACTACAACATAGACGAGTTACTTACTGACGAGGAAAAGATGCTCAGACAGTCGGTACGTAAACTCTTGGAAGATGAATGCGAATCGCGCATTGCAGATGCTTTCGATAAGGAAGAGCCGATCAATATGAGAGAACTCGCTCCCAAGTTTGGTAAGCTTGGCTTGATTGGTCCCTTCATTCCGGCGGAGTACGGAGGTGCAGGTTCAAGCTATATGAACTTTGGGGTTATATGTCAGGAGATGGAACGAGTTGATAGCGCTCTGAGAAGCTACCTGGCTGTGGAATCTGGCTTGGTGATGTACCCAATATGGCAATTCGGCTCAGAAGAACAAAAGCGAAAGTGGTTACGAGCAGTGGCAAGCGGAGAAAAGATAGGATGTTTTGGACTCACAGAGCCAAATGCAGGCTCGGATCCAGCTCGGATGGAGACAAAAGCGAGAAGAGACAGACAGTACTGGATCCTAAATGGAGAAAAACAGTGGATAAGCGAAGCATCGATTGCGGATTTTGCAGTTGTTTGGGCTCAAACGGACGACGGAATAAGAGGATTCTTAGTAGAACGAGGCACGGACGGGTTCACTCAAACCTTCCAAAGCAAAAAGGGTTCAATGAGGGCCTTGGATGTGGGATCGTTGGTATTATCTGATTGTAAAATAAGGTCTGAGAATATATTACCAAAAGCGAAAGGTCTAAGGTCAGCGCTTATGTGTCTCAATCAAGCTCGGTACGGTATATCCTGGGGTGCAATTGGAGCAGCCATGTCTTGTTATGAAACCGCCTTGAATTATGCGAAAGAGCGGAAACAATTCGGGGCGCCAATTGCATCATACCAGTTGATACAGGAGAAACTGGTGAACATGCTGATAGAAATTACCAAGGGGCAACTCTTAGCCTACCGACTTGGGAGATTGGCTGACGAGAGAAAAGCAAGTCACGCTCAAATTTCTTTGGCCAAGAAGAACAATGTTGCTGTTGCTCGCATGTGTGCCAGAACGGCGCGAGAGATCTTAGGTGCCAACGGTATATCGTATGATTTTCCTCCTATACGTCATATGGCAAACATTGAAAGCGTATATACTTATGAAGGAACAGATGACATACATACTTTGATCATAGGAGAGAATATTACTGGCATCCCGGCATTCACTAAGGAATCGAAATGAAGTCAATCAAATGGGGCAGGTGTAGCCTTAGGAAATTATATGAATACGAGCCTGGAGCACCTGCTCCAGGCTACCTAAGCTTCGTAGTGCTCGCTTTGTGATTGCTTAACTATTTGCTTTCCTGTCATCGCTAATTTCTCTCATCGCCTGAGGCGTGGGATGCATCATTGAACTCTTTCGACGCACTACGCCGTTATCTTCGAGTCTCTGTATATCAGCTTCGCTGAATCCCAATTCTGCTAGTACGTCGGCGGTGTGCTCACCAAGCTGCGGAGCCTGTGACCGTGCCTTAGGTGCTTGGCCGGAGAAAAATATCGGGGTCCTGACTATCTTGATCTTTCCCAGACCAGGATACTCCACATCATCAATTAGACGTCGTGCTTTTACATGCGGATCATTTACCACTTCGCCTATGTCCCTCAGTTGGCCACAGGGGACACCGGCTTCTGAGAGCATCGACTCTAGCTCTCTCCCTCTGAACTGTCGTGTAATCTTTGTTAACGACTCCGCAAGTTCTTTCCTGTGCTTCCGCCTCGATTCAGGCGTTGCATATCGAGAATCATTGCGCAAGTCTTTCAGCACCAGCACCTTGCACAGATCTTCCCACATCTTGTTAGACGCAACAGCAATCAGCACCCATCCATCGCTGGTCTCGAAAGCTTGATAAGGAGCCCACTCCTTGTGAGCAGAACCCATTCTCTCCGGTAGCTCACCGGTCATGGTGTAATGAGCTACGAATGCACTCATATGCGCGATGCCGATATCCATGAGCGATACATCTATTCTCTCTCCCTCACCTGACTTCTCCCGCTTCATCAATGCGATGACGATTCCGTACGCCGCATGTAATCCGGCACTGTAGTCGATCATAGGAGGAAGTATTCGTACTGGTGGCCTATCAGCCTCACCAGTGGCCAACATAATGCCTGACACTGCCTGTGCTACCGGGTCAAAGCTGGGCCGTTTGTGGTAAGGCCCCGTTTGTCCGAACCCCGATATCGAGCAGTAGATTATCTTTTGGTTCATCTTGGAGATTGCTTTGTAGCCGAGGCCCAATTTATTCATCACGCCGGGGGCAAAGTTCTCTACGAGAACATCGGCATTTTCCAGCAGTTTCAAAGCTATTCGATGGCCGTCATCTGTCTTGAGATCCATTGCGATACTTCGTTTATTCCGGCCCACAATAATGAACACGGCTCCATCCATGGCCGTGCGGTAAAAGTCACCGGCGATAGGTTCAACCTTGATTATATCCGCCCCGGCATCGCCTAGAAGCATGGTACACGTTGGTCCTGCCCAAGCATGACTAAAATCTATGACCTTTACCCCTTTGAGGGGCAATTGAAGCTGCTTAGCGTTACTCACGACTCTCCTCCTCTAACCGCAATGGATAAGCACGCCTGAGGCAGACCTTCCGATGTCAGGTGCTCTAGGAATTTCTGGTATTTAAAATACCGGTGGCTCCCTGATTCAAGCTGGATTTGACCCTGGAATAATGCGCGGCGGTGGCAAGTGCTTTGATAGCGAGTTCAATATCGAAGTAAGCCGGCAACCCGCGTCCTTGCACTTGGCGAGACAGGTCCTCCATTGGGCCAAGCTCTGTTCCATAGATCCAGAAGCTTACCGGCTTTGTCACATTCTTCATCACTCGGTCAAATATATCCATATACACCGGTGTTTCTGCGCCCGAGCTAGCATAGAGGGTAGCAGTTACACAATCTACATTTGAGTCATCCAGTACTGCAGCGATTGTCTCTTCCAGAACAGGCAAGGGATCGTCTGTAACAGGTATGATTGGACCAAGATCAACCGGATTGCGGGCAAGCTGGGGGGACAACTTAGACAACCTGCTGACTGTTGCTGGCGAAAAGTCAGCGATGGCCAGGCCGCATTCTTCCGCAGTATCGACCGATGCCACTCCCACGCCGCCGGTGAAGGTGATGATAGCGATCCTATTGCCTCGAGGAAGCGGCTGATTAATGAAGACCCGGGGTATTTCCCAAAATTCCCGCCAGGTATTCAAACGAATAGCGCCTGCCTGCCTGAACGCGGCATCGTAGATTCTTTCGCTTCCAGCAAGTGATCCTGTATGAGAGGCAGAAGCTTTGGCACCCCGCTCAGTTCGTCCCGGTTTCAGGAGCAAAACTGGCTTGCGCGCTGCCACTTTCCGAACGGTATCGATGAATTTGTGCCCATCTTTAACGTCCTCGATATGCATGGCAATTACACTGGTCTGAGGATCCTGTGATAGGTAGTTCAAAAGGTCAACCTCATTCACATCGCACTTGTTGCCCAGGTCACACATCTTGCTGATAGGATAAGCCTGGTCTTTCAGAGGTTGTCCCTGGGCACCAACAATACCGCTCTGGCTGCAGTAAGCTATGTTTCCCTTATAAATCTTGTCGTAGCTAATGAAATAGGGATTGGTCACTAAACCGTTTGCAGTGTTGAGGGTGCCGATGGTGTTAGGCCCCATGATGCGGAGCCCGCTGCGATGACTTATTTCCACAATTTGGCGCTGAAGCCGGGCTCCGGACTCTCCAGTCTCGGCAAAACCATCAGATACGATAATAGCAGCCTTCACACCTTTCTGGGCACATTGGTCGATGATCCCTGGCACCTTTTGCTTGGGCGTAATCACGATTGCCAGATCGACTTGGTCTTCCACAGCACTCACGTCAGGATAGGCCTTCAAGCCAAGAGCCTCTTTATATGATGGGTTGATAGGGTAGATTCTGCCAGCGAAATTGAATTGACGCATATTCTTTATTGCCGTATAGCCGAGCCCGCCCCATTCATTCAGGGAACCTATTACAGCTATTGTTCGAGGCTCAAAAAACGCTCTGATGTCGCTATTTGCATGTAAAGCCATACCAAACCTCGTGGTTAATTTGTTGCCTCAGGTGCTCGCAACATTGAGTTTGATTCTAACAATTTGGTCGAAGTAAAGTCAATGATTCTCGGGCTCACACCAGTCATTGAATCCATCCTTGACTTGTACCTTGCTCTGGCATAAGATTTTTCTATCGGGTTAGACATTAATGCAGCTTGCGGCTTTAGGTTATGAACTTAAGAGGACTAGAGTACTTCAGGCAAGATCGGGACGCCCTTAAATTGGGTGTTTTAGGGCTTGAACAGACGCAATCCCCGGAAAAACGTCTGACTGCAACGTTAGCTAAAGCCATCGTAGAGAACTACGATCGAATAATAGAATGCGCTGAGAAAGGCAAGCCGTTCATCGCCAACACCTACGGCAACGCTCCTGAGCTACTCGTCGCCCTCGATCTGCCATGGTTCACAATTTCTCAGATTCCTTTCCTGCCCATGTCGGAGCCCCATATTCTGGATGATATCGATGAAGCAGAACGAGCCGGGCTGGGCACGGATATGTGCACGCTGATCAGGCTGGGGATTAATTCGGTGTATGCAGGGCGCCTTCCTACGCCAACCGCTTTCATCGGGCTTCTATCTCCCTGCGATGGTGCGAACATGCTCCATCACGCTGTAGCTAATAACAAGGAATGGCGCAATGTACCGACTTTCTGCAACGACCCGCCATATTTAGAGAGCGACCGCAGCGTAGAGTTCTTTGCTGACGAACTGAGGCGGATGGTAGCATTCCTGGAGAAGCAGACAGGAGCCAAGTTGGATTTCGGGCGACTGCGGGAAGTAATCAAGGAGTCCAACAAGCAATACGAGGCGTGGGCTGAATACAATGAGCTGAGGCGGGCGGTGCCATGTCCACACAGCGCTGCCATGGGGGCACAAGCATGGAATGCGGCTCAGAATTTCATGGTGGGAGACCCCAGGGGCACCAAATGGTTCCGCGATCTGGTTGACATAGCGGAGCAGCGGGTGAAAGAGGGAAAAGGGAGCGTGCCGAACGAGAGGATAAGGTTGTTCTGGTTTGATATTCGGGCTGTGTGGTTACCCGAATTAACCGAGTGGCTCAAGCGCGAATGGGGAGCCTGCATCGTGATGGACATGACGGGCTATGCCCCGTATACGCTAATAGATACCTCGAGTGAGGAAAGTATGTTCAGAGGTCTGGCCAAGAGGTATCTGTGTGACATACCGATGGTCAGGCAAGTCCATGGCACTGCGGATATCTTGATCAGTGACATTGTGAGGGTAGTGAAAGATTACAGAATAGACTGTGTGGTCTGGCCAGGGCACATGGGCCATAAAGACGGGGCGGCAAGCGTAGGCATTATGAGGCAGGTGTGCCGTGACCTTGGAGTCCCATTCCTGGTTCTGGGTCTCGACCTCCTCGATAAAAGGTATACTAAGATAGAGGAGCTGAAGGGCAAATTCAGCGAATTTTTCAGTGTAAAAGGGCTAGGCTAGGTTTCAAGTAATTTGCGTGAGGTGCGACAATTCGATGACCGATATGAACGAACCAAATATGACAGACTATGAGCTTACTCGCAAGGAGTTTCGGCTCGATGTCCCGGAGTATTTCAACTTCGGCTACGATGTAGTTGACAAATGGGCCGCTCGTGACCGGAACAAGCTTGCGCTGCTCTCCGTGGACGAAAACGGGGGCAATCCCAGGCATCTCACGTTCAATGACATGAGTAAAGCCTCTAACCGATTTGCCAATGTCCTGAAGAAACTCGGCATTCAAAAAGGAGACCGGGTAATTGTGTTTTTGCCTCGCATCCCCGAATGGTACATGAGCGTGCTGGGAATGATTAAACTCGGCATCATCCCCGTGCCTACCACCGTTCAATGCACCTCGAAAGACATCGAATACAGGATTGGCCTCTCCGGCGCAGTTATGGTGATAGCTGACGACGAGAATGTGGAGAAGGTTGAGGCGATCAAGGAAAGGCCCAGGTCATTGAAATACCTGATGCTGGTGGGAAAGGATAGGCGAGGAGGATGGCTGAATTTCGATGCGGAGCTTGCTAACGCTCAGGAAAAGGTTGACGGAGTGCCACGAACGAGAAGCGATGACCCTATGCTCCTCTATTTCACCTCGGGCACGGTCTCTTATCCCAAGATGGTGATACATACGCAGGCCTCCTACGGCATAGGACACCTGATTACAGCCAAGTTCTGGCATGACTTGAAGCCATGGGACATACACTGGACGATCTCCGATATGGGGTGGTCAAAGGCGGCCTGGGGCAAGATTTTCGGACAATGGACCATCGGCGCGGCTGTTTTTCTACACGATGCACCTGTAAAATTCGACCCCAAGCTGACGCTGAAGCTCATAGAGCGTTACGGAGTCACTACCTTTTGCGCTCCTCCCACAGTATATCGCGTCATGGTTTTGGAGGACTTGAAACGGTATAGCCTGGGTAAGCTGCGGCACTGCACTGCTGCGGGCGAGCCGCTGAACCCGGAGGTCATATCCAAGTGGGAGAAGGGGACAGGGATGAAGATATACGATGGATATGGCCAGACTGAGACAGTGAATCTGGTGGCAAACTATCGCTGCTTGCCGATAAAGCCCGGCTCGATGGGGAAACCTGCTCCCGGCTTTGAAGTGTCAGTGGTGGACATTGAGGGCAGGGAACTGGCCCCGGGCGTTGAGGGACATATAGCTATAAAGGTGAAGCCGACACGCCCGGTGGGCCTGTTCAAAGAGTACTGGAGGGACACGGAAGAAAGCGCCAGGGTATATCATGGAGACTGGTACTTCACGGGAGATAAGGCATATAAAGATGAGGATGGCTATTTCTGGTTCATCGGCCGTGCCGACGATGTGATAATTACATCAGGATACAGGATAGGTCCTTTCGAGGTGGAATCAGCTTTGATAGAGCACCCCGCCGTGGCCGAGGCAGCCGTTGTGGCGAGCCCGGATGATTTGCGGGGGGAGATTGTAAAGGCTTTTGTGATACTGGCTCCCGGCTACTCCGGCTCAGAGCAACTGAAAACAGAGCTGCAGGAGCACGTCAAGCGTGTTACCGCACCTTATAAATATCCCAGAAAGATTGACTTTGTAACCGAGCTGCCCAAGACCATTTCGGGCAAGATAAAACGCGCCGAGCTGAAGCGTAAGGAATGGGAAGGCTGGCAGAGAAAGTAGATATGCGCCTACCTTAATAATGGGGCAAAGGAGGTCTAAGATGGTTTACTTCTCGATACCTGCTGCTACCGGAGGATTCTTCTTCAGCGCGTTTCTGCTGATGATTTTCTGGGGAATTATCGCTCCGGATTTCGGCATCGAGACCATAGGGTACAAGATGGCGATGCTGATGACCATAGCCTTGTGGCTTGTGGTTGCTCCGCTGGCTGCTGCTGTAGCCAGGAAGCGTTTCTGGAAATGATGGCTTTATGGGTAGGGGCGGTTCGCGAAGCGCCCTTCATGTCATTGCGAGTCCGCCCCTGGCGGACGAAGCAATCTCCGCGTCATGCTGCAGTAGGGTCACGGCATGCCGTGCCCTCAATTAATAAACAGCGCTTCATCGCTATAAAACCGTAGGGGCGAGGTCTCCTCGCCCAATTCCCCCCCCCCTTCCTAAATGTGGCTAAAGGTGATTAGCCCCTTACGTCATTTCTGCGCCAAGCAGGAATCCAAACTCCCCCTTTTCTAAACTTGTCCCTGACTCGTTCAGGGAGGGGGCAAGGGGGATTACACTCAAATCTTCTCTTCCTGGCGGGAGCCACGACGAGTGCAGGAACGAGTTCCCCTCGCCCCGACCCGAAAATGAGACACCTCACGGGCTATTGGCGAGAGGGTTTTGTTCCAGGCGTGCGAAAAGGACTCCTTTTTGAAACTCGGCGTATGCTGTATAATGTCTGCAAAAGTAAGACTTAATAGACACATGCTATACAAAATAACCGACGATTATTTCAAGGGGGGAGGTTTGGGGAAGTGCTGACCTCATCAGAAAAGTTGACTGATAGCGAAAAATATAACCTGCTCGTGCGTGGTTTTATGCTTGCCTGTGGTGAAAGCACAGAAGCTGAATGTTTGACCAGAATGCTATTTGGAACAGATAGGACCTATGGGCCTGTCGTTATAAGGATCAGGAAAGGTGACCTACTATTCTTGAATAACATAGAGACTGATAGTCTACACGGGGTGTTCAGGGCAGTTACAGACGGTGGTTTTAACATAGAACCAAAGGCTTGGAAAGGGAGATATCCGTATCAGGTTCGGGTCGAGACGCTGGGCGATAAGATAACCCTTAACAACGCGACGAAAATATTAAGAAGATTTGGTATGACAAGAAATACACCATTACATAGTAAGAGACTTGCTGCCTTTTTAGACTTCTTCTTAGAAGCACCATCCTCGGTTGATTCGATGGCTAATTCTGAGACTTTGAAATCGCACCGCTTGATTCTGGAAGAAAAGGAGAGGATAGCCAACTGGACTGGTGAGGTAGATATTGACGAAGAGATCCCTATGATTGAGGCAACTACCTTTTGGGATTTCCCGAGGCAGAGTTATGGGTCAACACCCAAAGGGGATAATAAATATGCCGGCGTAACTCCCGCATTGATAATTTACAACCTGGTCTGGCGGTATACCGACCCCGGAGATTTGGTCGTAGACCCCATGTGTGGAAGTGGGACAACGATCGATGTTTGCAGGGAAGAAGGGAGAAGAGCCATAGGCTATGATATAACCCCCGTGAGGTCGGATATAATTCAAAGTGATGCCAGGAATATTCCGCTAGCGAACGATAGTGTAGATATGGTCTTCATTGACTCTCCCTATGGGGACAATCTGCGATATAGCGATCATCCAGACAACATAGGTAACATATCGAGTGAGTCTGAGAAGTTCTATGATGAGCTGGAAAAGGTGATGTGCGAGTCCCACAGAATATTGAAAGAGGGCAAGACGCTAGGCTGGCTAATAGGCGACCAGTGGGTAAAACACAGGTTCACTCCTGTCGGTTTTATGATATACAACCATCTTTGCAAGTACTTTGAACCTGTAGATATGATATGCGTTTCCCGCAGGGGGCAATCGTCACATACAGGACCATGGTTCAACCGAGCAAGAAGATTCAACTTCTATCTGCGCGGCTTCAAGTATTTGATAATAGTCAAAAAAACAACTCAAAGAGTAACATCTAGTGAAGCACGTGAAATCGAGTGGACGCATTATAAGAGACGGTAACTTGGCGCTCTACCTGCAAAGGGGGACGCATGAATATCGATGATTTGGTCAAAATGTATGAAAACTACAGAAAGAAACACGGAGCAAACGCATTCAAGAAGGTTTCCAAGCTGTTGAAGGAAGCCAAGGAAATTCATCGGCAGGATTTCTTAAAAGGCCCAACAGCTCAAAGAGCAAAAGCAAATGGCCGTCAGCCAGACCATGAGCAATCCTGGAGAGCATTCAAGGGTAAAAACCTTGAGAAATTAGTAGTACACATTATCAAGGACGAAGTTGAAAACCTTGGGTTGAGAATAGTAGATGGAAACAAATTGGAAAGAACACAGGGTTCTAATCTCGGCGTTGAACTAGGCAAAGTAAAAAGGAATCTTCTTATTGACTACGGAGAATTTGGTTCACATTTACCCGATGTTGACATTGTTATTTATGATCCTAAAACATGCAAGGTCATAGCTGTGATTTCAAGTAAGGTTACGCTTAGGGAAAGAATAGCCCAAACAGGATATTGGAAATTCAAACTTGCCTGTGACGAGGTTACCAAGCATATCAGGGTTTACTTTGTTACCCCAGACGAAGACAGGACACTTATACGCAAAAAGCCACTTAAGAAGGGTAGAGCTATTGTTGAAGTAGATCTTGATGGAAGCTACGTGCTATGTGAAGACGATGTTGAAGAAAGCAACAAGGTAAAGGCTTTTGACAAATTCATTGATGATCTTAAGCAACTGCTCGCGTGAACCTGATAATCTGATGTAGGGTATTGGTTGTTAAATCTGGAGAGGTAGCTGATAATAGCTAACCGCCCTATTCTCTACTGTGTTCTATTTTGTGATATTTTAATAATGAATCCCAAGCCTGGCGTTCAGTCGTTCCTGACACTTCCATTCTCAACTAAGGTGATACTCAATCACCCATCTCAAATATTTTTCTTGGGAAATCAATGTTACCTATCTTATGCTTCAATTCGCCATCACTGCCCCGCACAGAATATTTTTCACCTCTCATTCTCGAAACAGCAATCCACTTTGGATATGATTCGCTTTCCGTAGAAATGACTGTTGTGAATTCAGGCCAGTCTAAACAACAAATACCATCTTTATTGCACACTAACGTAATATAAACTTGTCCTAATCTTTCTCTCATTTCTGTTATCTCACGAACATGGTCTTCTGAAAAAGTAAAACGCCACTCAGTAAGTCTTTGCTTAGAATATTTTATATAAATGCCCGCAGATTCATTAATGATATATGAGCAGTTGTTGTCCTCATACACTATCACTGACTTGAATGACTCATGTCTGAGGATGCTGATTACTGCTGCACCATGGAACAGTGAGACGTCGTTCATTTTCGTGGACTATTCAGTCTTCTTATAATTTTGATGTTTCCAACATACCTGTAGAATACACGGGCTTTTCGTTCTTTATTGTAGAATATCTTAATATGGTGGATAGCATGAGGGTATCTTGTTTTCTCCTGCTCACTATTGCCTATGAGCCCTTTAGGTCTCACAATATTTTTCTTGTCTACGTCGCTCCTTTTTGATATGTCTGTTGAACCGTGAATTGCCAAAGAGTTATTCCCATCGGGACTGAACTGTTCAATAAAGTTGACTAAATACGCTGGAAGCCCATTGTTCAATCTCTTCTGGAGCATTTCCAGTTTTTCCAGAGACTTTTTAGAGTCGTTTCTAATGATTTCTTCAATGGCTTCTCTGTAATCAAAAATCTCAAAACTCATCTCCCCACTGTCCATTGCTACTGTTGTTTTATCAATACTTGTTGGAGAAACCGCCCTTATTTTTTTGTCTTCCAGCCATATCGGTGCATTCCCGGTTTTTACTGACTCCAGGGCCAGTCTATGAAACACGAAGCAACGGTGCCAATCCAGGTATAACCTCTCAGGGATTGTTAATTCGAAACATGACAGATAATTGCCTCTATTACCAAACATTCTAGCTCTTTGTATGTATGTATCTTGTTGAATCTTGTGTTTCACATCTCTCGTAAAGAACATCGACAACAAATTTATAAAAGTCACTCCTCTAGATACTATATTCCCTCCAATGGCTATCGTAAAAATACTCGCTGGGTTGGTAGCTGTTGAGAAATCAATGTTACTTCTGTCTGTTTCACTATTCATAACAACGACTTTATTTCTAGAAATATTGTTGGTAATATATGACGTGATTTTATCAGCAATTTTAGATGTCCCGTAACGTTTTTCAGCCGTTTCCCAAATTTGTCTTATATACTTTTCATAGTTTTTATCATTTTGATTCCCTAAAACATTAAATACATCTATAACTTGTTTGTAATCCTCTGAATGGTCTACTCTTCTCCCGCTGGTGTGGATTAGCATACAATAATTCGTCTCTTTATCATTGACCTCCGCATTTAGATATGCGACGTTAATGAAGTAGCTAAACAGTGCTTGCCTTAGATACAAAGGGGCATCGTATTTGTCGCGTAGTGTGGTAAGCCTATATTTTAACGGGGGCTTTAGACTTAGCGGGAAGAAAACATCTTGCCCTGTGTATAAGTCATGTGCCGGGAAGTATACCCAACTATCATTAGCATTCTCGAAAGTGTTATTTAAATCTAATCTGCCTGGTGTTGCGGTTACTCCTATATATGTCCAATTACTCCCTAGTAGTCTCCCAATAAGTTCGTTTATCGTTGTCTTTTCATCTCTATTTATTTTTGAGTTAGGAGTTGCATAGTCAGCTTCATCGTCAATAATAACTTTTCCATCTATATTGCCGATCCTAGAGACAAGTTTTTCCAAATCATAAGGATTCTTTTTGCAGAATATAATCCATTCTTTGTCCCCAATTTTTATATTTGGATCAACAATCTCAGCAAAGCTTCTAGGTGTAGGATCAATACCTGATCTGGCAAAACGGTCAAGATTCTGTTTTAAAAGTTGGAGGTCATCCTTTGATAAAATAACAATGATTTTATACCCCGTATCAAGGAGTTTAGCGGTTAAAGCTATCATCATCTCTGTTTTTCCGCTTTGTGGGTCCCCATATATCACAAATGAATTTACGCTGGAGTTTAGGTTGCTTATTGCATTGGTCACTGCTTGCTTAATACATTTGGCATCTTTACCCTCAGACTCGAAGGCTTTGATGCGTCTATCATATCTTGTGTTTTCTGGTTTCTGCTGTTTGAACTTGTTTATATTAAACACATCCACATCCTGCAAGCTACTTTTACTCAATCAATTCGCCCATATTTGTAGCTTGGCGTCATAGTCAACCAGTGTCCATCTTTTCCGTCCACAGAATAGTATTACTTTCGCACCCGACTGTCAAGGCTTCTCCAGCGAATGTAGGGAAGGAGCAGGAGTGTGTAGATACCTGACCAATTGACCAAAAATCTCCTAAACCAGCCCTTTCCTTCTGGGAAGGACTGAGAGCGAACGGAAAGAAGTATATTTTCGGAGAAATAGCCCAATGAATTGGGCAACTACAGGGGTAGCGGTGAGATTGCTTCGTCCTTCCAGAGGCGGACTCGCAATGACATAAGAAGGGCACAGTGCACTGTGCCCCTACCTGGTTGGAGGGGGTGCTCCGCCCTATCCGGGAGGCCTGGATTCCTGCTTGCGCAGGAATGACATGAGAAAGGGGCGAGGAGACCTCGCCCCTACATTTCCTATCATTCCCCCACTATTGATTGACAGACGTGCGATATTTTCCCCTTGATATGGATCGCCAGGGGCATCTGTTCGCTATTCGGGCTTGTATTTGCCTATTACGATATCGGGCACCAGGTCCATCCCTATGTGCCCCTCCCTTTCCAAGCGGGCATACTCTTCGTCGGAGACGCCCAGGATACCCTTGTAGACGTACTCGTTGTGCTCACCTAGACGGACCGGAGGCAGCCGGAAATGGTTGGGTGCCTTGGACATCCTGAATGCCAGGCCGGGGTATCTGTGTGTCCCGCATTCAGCCTGAGTTACCGTTTCGAAAAAGCCCCTTGCTTTCATCTGGGGGTCGTTGTAAGCATCGTCCGGGTGCTCCACGGGGCCGGCGGCCACGCCTTCTTTCTGTAGGATGTTCATAACCTCGAAGGCTTCATGCTGGCTGGTCCATTCGCCGATGTGCTTGTCCAGCTCGTCCTGGTTACGCCACCTGCTCAGGCTGTCGGTGAACCTGTCGTCTTTGGTCCACTTGGGACTGCCCAGGGCGCGGCAGAAGCCCTGCCATTCCTCATCGGTGCGGATGGCGATGGTTACCCATCGGTCGTCACCCTGGCAGCGGTAGCAGCCCTGGATGCCGCCGTAGAGGTCGCGGTTCCCGGTCCGCTCGGTGACGCGGCCGTTCATGGTGTAGTCCATGATGGCCTCGCCCAGTTGGATCATGGTAGCCTCGGTCTGCGCCATGTCGATGAACATGCCCTTGCCGGTCTTATTGCGCTGGTGCAGCGCCATGACAACCATGAAGGCCCCAATTGTTCCCGAAGCTTCGTCGCAGTGGTAGATGGCCGAGTTTGCCGTCACGTCCCGGTCCGCATAGCCTCTGAGATAGGTATGCCCCAGGAAGGCGTCCTGATGGGCGCCGAGAGAGCGAAAGTATTTGTAGGGGCCGGTTTGGCCGAAGCCCGACATGGAGAGCATGATGATATTCGGGTTCCAGGCGCTGATGACGTCGTAGGTGAGGCCGAAGTCCTCCATGACGGCGGGCTGGCTGTTCTCGATGAAGACGTCGCTCACCTGTATCAGGCGCTTGATTATTTCCTTGCCCTCTGGCTTGACGGAGTCCACGGTGCAGGAATATTTGTTGCGGCCGTGCACGTTGAACATGCAGCTCAGATTCCAGGGCCTGCATTTGGTCTCGTCGTAACCCTCCTTGAGATATGCGGCATAGCCGCCTTTGACGAAGTCAACGGCGAACTTAGGGTGTCTAGGGGCGGGTCCCCTGGTGCCGACGGCGAGATAGTGAATGGACTCGACCTTGATTATCTCGGCACCCCAGTCGGCCAGGTGCATCTCGACGATGGGGCCGGCCCACATCTGGGTCATGCCGACAACCCTTACGCCTTCCAGCGGTAGCTTACCCATCTAGATGATACCCCCTTCCCTCAGTTTCACCAGGTCCTGTTTCGAGTACCCCAGGGAGGTATAGACCTCTTCGTTGTGCTGTCCCAGCAGCGGCGCAGGATGCCTTATCTTCCAGGGTAGCTCCGAACATATGGCAGGCCTGCCGGGATAGGTGAGCTTGCCCACCACAGGGTGTTCAGCTTCGGTCCAGAAGCCCCTCTGCCGGAACTGGGGGTCAGCCACGAGGTCTTCGGTGGTATTGATGGGAGCGCTCAGGACGCGTCCTTCCTGGCAGACCTCAACAATCTCTTTCCGCGTTCTCTCCATCAGCCAGGGGTACCAGATGTTACCCAGAAACTCTTCTCTGCGCGTCTCGTCAAACTGGTTCGCCCCGCCGTAGGTCTCCATGAGGGACATCTTGAGCACCCTTTCGATACGGTCCAGGAACATAAAGCCGCCAGCCACATCGACGTAGCCGTCTTTGCAGGGGAAGATGCCGTAAGGGTATTGCAGCAGACCCGCTATGTCCATCCTGGGGGTCAGCTCCTTGTTGTACTCGTAGGCCAGCAATTCGCTCATCCTTCTATCGATGGCAGCCATCTGGGTCTCCATCAGGGAGACGTCAATATGCTCTCCGACTCCCTGCATTCCGGCTCCGTAGAACGCAATCATGGTAGCTGTAGCCGCCATGTACCCGCCCTGGTGCTGGATGACGTTCATGCCCTTCTTCACAGGCTCGCAATCGCCGACGCCGGTGCTGCACATGGCCCCGCCCATGCCGTAGATGATGGCCTCAGATGCTTTGAAATCGCGATACGGGCCGGTCTGGCCAAAGTTGGAGATAGAAGTCATGACCAGTTTGGGGTTGATTTTCTCCAGGGTCTCGTAGTCCAGGCCGAGGCCGGGCATGACGCGGGGGCTGAAGTTATCGACCAGGATATCCACATCCTTCACAAGCTCTTTGAATATTTTCTTTCCCGTATGGGTTTTCAGGTTCAGGGTGATGCTGCGCTTGTTGGTATTGAGGAACAGGAACAGGCCGCTCTTCTCGGGATGAGGGTCGTCCTTGTAGAAGGGCCCCAGGCTCCGGGACGGGTCTCCCCCATCAGGCCTTTCAATCTTGATGACATCTGCGCCATAGTCGGCGAAGAACTTGGTGCAGGCCGGCCCAGCTATGTGCCAGGTGAGGTCGAGCACTCGAACGTCTGATAGGGGTTGCTTGGCCATCAGTACCTCCTTAGTCTGAGCTGCTACAGGGCGAGACCTCTGCGCCCCAGTTCCTGAGCGACTTCGGCGAGGTCGAGTTCCTTCAGCCTCTTTTGGGTTTGCAGGCCGCTGGCCACATCCCACCCCCGGAGCTGATAATACTCGCTCTTCATCCTCTCGAACTCCGCCCTGTCCACCACCATGCCTACTCTCGAAGTAATCTCACCGTCTTTGCCCGGGGCCTGGGCTTTGGGATTCATCTCGTTGCCTTTGAGCGGGGTAGTGAAGAGAGCTTCAGGGATCATGTCGCTTGCCCTGCCCTTGTGTCCTTCCCTGATGTGTATGGCGCGCTGCAGGTTGAACACCTTTTCCCCGATGCGGTAAAGTCCGCGTTCGTCTATGTCGCGTCCGGTGACTGCGGCAAGCATCTTGCTGTCTATAGAGGGATCGCCTATGTGGTCTCCTTCCATGGTATGCGTTACCGGCCAGGTGAAGTCGCAAAGTATGAGGCATTCCTTGGCATACTCTCGGTCCTGGATGGCGGCCGCTGCCAGAGCCTTGCCGTCGTAGGTTGAGAAATCCGCCGCAAGCTCGCTGCCCCAGAACCTGGCAGCTATCTTGTGGAATACCTCACTGGAGAGATAGGAGTTTTCGGGATTATTGGCCCAGTTCACCCACTGAAACAGGACAAGGCCCATCTCGTGCAACTGGTTCACAGCCTGTCTCGGCTCCATCGCGTAGAGCAGGCCGTGAGCCAGGAAGGTGCGGGGGCAATAGCTGAGCAGGTGACCGGCCTTCGATATATAGTCGCCGACCAGTTCCTCGGCTTTGGGGCCTAAAGTTGCGGCTGCCCTCTGTATGCCCTGCGCCAGGACGTCTCCGAAGCCTTCGCGCAGCGCCATCTTCTTGACCAGCGCTTCCATGTACTCCCAGCTTCCCAGCTTGGACAGGGGGATGCCGGTGTTCTCATCCGTAAGGATGCCTGTGTGTCGGCACCGCGAGAGCCATTTCATCATCGATTCGATAGCAAGGGCATCAACGCCGTACTCGTCGCAGAGTCTGTTGACATAAAAAGTGGTTTCCGTGGGTTCAGGGTAGAACTTGTTGACCTTATCGAGGTAGAACAGCGAAGACCCGCACAGGGACTTGCCCTTCTTTGTCCCGTCTCTCGATTCTATAGTAATCCTTCCGTCGAATCCGGCACAGCCCAGGCAAAGGTCGAGCTTAGTCTTCTGACCGGATACGACCTCGATATGCGCCTCGGGTTTGCCAATCTCTTTTTGATAATCCGGCCCCTTCCACAACAACTGGCGGACGTTCTTCTTCACTTCAGCGAGCTTCTCAGGACTGGACGGGTTTACTTTCCCGTTTCCTCTCACAGCTATGGCCTTAAGCTTCTTCGAACCCATGACTGCCCCGAAGCCGCTGGAGCCGCTTGCATCGTTGTCCGCGAGAACGATGGCATAGGATACAAGGTTTTCTCCGGCAGGGCCGCAGGCCACCACCGCGAAGTTGCTGCCGAACTCGTTCTTCAGGGTTTCACGGGTCTCGACCGTGCTCTTGCCCCAGAGAGAGGAAGCATCCTTTATCTGTACCGAATCGTCCTGAATAAGCAGGTACGCGGGCTTCTCGGATTTTCCCGCAACGATGAGGGCATCGTATCCGGCGGACTTGAGCTGCCAGCCCCATCTGCCGCCGAGGTTGCAGTAGGAGAACTCCTCTGGATACATGGCGGGCGCCTTGCCGCAAACCTGCCACCTCGAGCCTGAAAGGCCGCCGATTCCAGCCAACGGCCCGGTGACGAAGATTATGCGGTTCTCCGGGTCGAAGGCCTTGACGTTAGCTGGCACCTCGTCCCAGTAAATCTTGGCGGCGATTCCTCTGCCTCCGAGAAACCTGTCGGCATACTCCGCGGTGGGCATGGTAGTTATCTTCCCCGAAGACAAGTCCACCCTCAGGATTTTCCCGGCGTATCCGTATTGCTGCTTCATTTTCTTCCCCCGACCAGGCTCTTTTTGAGCTTCGGTTTGAAGACGACTGACGGTTTCAGGTCGGCGGAATAGGCGAAGGCCACGGCATCAGTCTTGTCTCCGTAGCGTGCTCGAAGCTCATCGACAGGGCCGGCGTCCAGCGCCCTCATGGGGCATCCGGCCACGCAAATAGGTTTCTTGCCTTCCTTCAGCCGGTCGAAGCATAGATTGCACATCTGCATCTTGGCGTTCTTCTCGGCCCCGAACTGCGGGGCCCCATAGGGACATGATTGCAGGCATAGGTCGCACTTGTCCTTGCCCAGGCACTTTGCCCGGTCGACGACAACGACGCCGTCCTCTTTCCTTTTCGTGATAGCTCCGGCAGGGCAGGCCGCTACACAGGCAGGTCGGGCGCAGTGATAGCAGGAGGTAGCAAGCCAGGCGACGAACACGTCCGGGTATTTGCCTTCTTCTATGGTTAGCACCCTTCTCCAGCTTGCCGGGCCGGCCGGCACGTCATGCCAGTCTTTGCAGGCTATCACGCAGGTATAACAGCCGGTGCACCGTGTCTGGTCGAAATAAAATCCTGTTTGCATTGCTTTCCTCCTATGCCTTCGAGACCGTTTGGAAACCTCTTTCAACCCCCTAAATCCCCCAATCTTGGGGGATTTAGGGGGCTGGGGGATACCCCCAGACCCCCACCAGAAGGGCAAAGCCCCTCTGGACTCTCCATTTGCTAAGTGACTACGCCTTCTCCACCTGCACTAAGCATGAGTTGCTGGTGAACGCGCCGCCGGGCGAGCGTCTGTCTATGGTCAGCACATTGGCGCAGCCCCCGTGATCGACGCCTTTCTTATCAGGATCGTACCAGGCACCCTCGGGAAGGTCGGCAACGCCGGGCATAATCCTCTCTGTCACCTTTGCCTTTATTATGACCTCGCCCCTCTGGTTGAAGACTTTCACCAGGTCTCCATCCTTTATTCCCCTGGCTTTGGCGTCTTTACCATTCAGCCATATCACCTGGGGATCGACCTCCCGCAGCCACGGTATATTGTCGAACTGGCTGTGAGAGCGTCTCTTGGGGTGCGTACTGGTCAACTGGATAGGATATTTCTTGGCCAGCGGGTCGTTGCGGCTCTCAAAGGTCTCTATATACTTGGGGACGGGGGGTATCAACGGGTTATTCATGTCAGCGATCTGCTGGCTGAATATCTCAATCTTCCCCGATGGCGTGGGGAAGGGGCTATTCTCTATGTCCTCGATCTCCTTTTTAAAGGGGATGGACGGCGGATTATAATATTTCTTCACGCCGGTCTCCTTGAACCGCTCGAAGTCGCCCACGCACGGTGTCATTATCTGTTCCAGCCACTGTTCGTCGGTCTTGTCATTGTAGCCGGTGATGCCCAATTTCGCAGTGAGCTCCTCGCATATCGCCAGGTGAGAGCGGGATTCGCCGAGAGGCTCAATGACTTTTCTCTGGTAGGCCACGTGCGGCCCGGCGCCCCACACAGCATCGTTTCGTTCGAGGAAGGTGCAGGTAGGCAGAATGATATCTGCGAACTTCGCCGTAGGAGTCATGAACTGCTCCTGCGCAGCGATGAACTCCAGTGATTTCATTGCCTCAACCGCCTTGTTCACATTGGGGTATTGGTTGAGGTAGTTGCAGTTGGCAATGTACACCATCTTGTAGTCGCTATAGTAGCCACCGGCTTTCCCCTTGAGTATTGCATCCCAAATCTCTGAGTTGTGCAGCCGGGCCACCAGCCCCGGCCCCTTCGAAATCGGTGTTGGCAGGGCGTCTTTGCGCATCGGCGAGCCGGCATCGACCGGGTTGCCTCCCGTTTTCATTGCCGGTCCCATGGCGAATGGAATCTCGCCGCGCTGCGTGATCTCGGAACCCGCGCTCCCGCCGATTTTGCCGATGTTGCCTGTCATCGCTGCAAGCGTGAAGGCCGCGCGATGGTACTGCTCTCCGAAGGCCGTGCGCCCCGGTCCTTTGCTGGGCAACAACGCTGCTGGCTTGATTGTGGCGTATTCCCTGGCTAATTCGACTATATCCTGGGCAGGCACGCCGGTGATGGCTTCAGCCCACTTAGGCGTCTTGGGCACGCCATCCTCCTTGCCGAGGACGTACTCTTTGAAGTTATCGAAACCCACGGTGTACTTGTTGATAAATGCTTTGTCGTAGATGTCTTCGGTTATCATGACATAGGCCATGGCGATTAGGGCGGCGGCGTCGGTGCCCGGCCTGATGGGTACCCAGCGGTCAGCGACCAAAGCTGCTGTGTCAGTATATCTGGGATCTACCACGATGAATTTCGTGCCCTTCTCTCTAGCCAAGGCGAGGTGGTAAGCCGTGCCGCAGCCGTCGATGATGACGGCCGGATTCATACCCCAGAGGATTACTAGCTTGGAGTTGGGCAGGTCGCGATGGTCGTTGCCCGCCGGATAGCCGTAGGTGGCCTGGCAGGCGAACATCCAGCCCTCGTTCGAGGCTACGCCCCACATCAGGGTGCAGCCTCCAGCCAGGCAGAAGACGCGCACTGCAGTCCGGGTATTATGCACCTGACC